>UEXV01000015.1_pt1 | contig 130157 bp, 104 predicted proteins | sample 4301181 | NCBI WGS metagenome assembly UEXV01 (sample SAMEA4773175, study PRJEB27434) | metagenome | biome: 2259; feature: agricultural soil; material: soil | place: USA | collected 2014-09 | depth 0.25 m | reverse complement strand
AGTCCCGATTCATCGGGACGATACCCCCGGATCAGATTGGAATATTTGATTTGACCCTGAAAGGGTCACAGCAAACGCGCTGTCTGGCGCCCCTACAGGGTGCGATCCTGAATTAAAACGGACCCCGGGGGTTCTCGCTTCGCTCGACCCCCGGCTACTTTCTCGCAACCCTTGGGGTTGCCAGCGCTCTTGATGAGTCAAGTATGTTATTGCCCATTAACGGGGCTGCAAAAACTAATCCCTCTTTCATTTTCCCAGGCGTAAACGCCTGGCTACAGAAAAATGATTTGGATCGGGCACTGCGGGTCTTTGATTGGTTGCCTGATTCAATAGGCCTGTGTTCTCATCCCGTGAAAACCATGGATCAACCTTTGGTCATCGCCTTACTGATCGCCGCGCTCATCTTCATTGTCGCGCTGCTCTATTCAACGGTGGGGCATGCAGGCGCGTCAGGGTATCTCGCGGCCATGGCGCTTTTTGGCATGACGCCTTTGGTGATGAAGCCGACGGCGCTTAGCCTGAACATTCTGGTCGCCATCATCGGCACAATTCGCTTCCACCGGGCCGGGTTTTTCTCCTGGCGAACGTTCTGGCCGTTTGCGATTACCTCGATCCCAGCTTCGTTCATCGGCGGCGCGCTGGTTTTGCCCGTGGCCGTTTACAAATCAATCGTGGGCGTCGTCTTACTCTACAGCGCCGTGCGACTCTTCTTCAGCGCCACTAAAGCCGATCAAAAAGAGATCCGGCAGGTTCCGATACTCATCGCGCTGGTTCTGGGCGCCGCGCTGGGTCTGATTTCCGGTTTGACCGGAGTCGGTGGCGGCATCTTTCTCAGCCCGCTCTTGCTTTTGATGGGCTGGGCCAGGACAAAAGACACCTCCGGCGTATCTGTCACATTCATTCTGGTGAATTCAATCGCCGGACTGCTGGGCCACATTTCGTCTGTCGCTTTCATTCCTAAAGCTATCGGATTTTGGGCGCCGGCGGCGCTCGTGGGTGGATTAATTGGGACCGAGTTGGGCACGCGCGTGCTGCCGGTTGCCCAGATCAGGCGCTGGCTATCCGTGGTCCTGATTTTAGCGGGATTGAAACTGGTCAGCGAGGCTATTCTGCCGTTGCTCCACAGATAAGCTCGGCCGCGAGCAAAGGAATCGTCAACTCATGATGGCCGGTAATTGCGAAGCCGCGCCCGGCGCCATCCGCCGTGGGACGTCGTACGACATTCGTGAGCGGCCGATACGATTGGATGAAATCAAAGTTGGCCGTGGTGATGTCGTTCAGGTCATGACCCAGGTTGCGCACCAGCGTCACACATTTCAAAAACACTTCCGGCAAAGTCACCGCCGATCCGACATTGAGGTAAACGCCGCCGCCGTTCATTTGGCGCACGACTTCCGCCAATAAAAGAAAATCCGTGTGCGACGTTTTGCCGAGCGCGGCGCCGTCAGTCCCCGGATGAAAATGTGCGATGTCACCGCCAATCGTGAGATGCGCGGTGAACGGGACACGCGCCTGATACGCAGCACATAGTAACGAATTGCTTTCGTATTTCGGCTTCATCGTGATCAACGCCCGGCTCAGCGCTTCAGCTAAACCAAGGTTGTCGCGAGCGCCGTCGCGGGCCGCATCATTCAAAAGCTTTCCGGTTTCATCTGCGCCGCCGAACACACCTTCGCCCAACGTCGCATCGACATCTTCAGACGTTGAACCCACCATCGCGATTTCCGCGTCGTGCACCAAAACCGATCCGTTTCCGGCAATGGCGGTAACAAATCCGCGCTTCATCAAGTCGATGATGATGGGTGCGAGACCAGTCTTGATGACATGACCGCCGATTCCCCAAATGATCGGCTTGCCTTCAGCGCGCGCATGTTGCATACGCGCAGCCAGTTCGCGCAGGCTTTGTACCGCGAGAATGTTTGGCAGTGATTGCAGGAAGTCAGCGAGTGAAGAGTTCTCGCTAATCGGGCGTGCGAAATCAGCGGCCGTTACTTTGCTCGGACGCGATGCGAGGGGATACGTTTGAACTTCATCAAGACTAAGCGGCTGCAGATCGTAAATGGACATTGATTATGGAGAGCGAACCGCGCTAAGTCTCATGAGGATCGTCCTGGCCGGAGTATCTCTTCATTTGTACACCTTCAATACTCTTTGAATCCGCGGCGGCGAATTCTCGTCGTAACCATAGTGGCGCGCGTTCATGAGCAGCGTCGCCCAAACGCGTTCTTGCGGTGTTCGCGAATGCCAGAATGTTCGATCCGTTACGCCATTATCAACGGCGGCCTTTATTTCATCGAAAGTATTCGTCTCGTCTTCCACGAAATTTCGCGAAGTATACCATGCGGAATCATTTACGACTTCGTATTTGTCTTCGCTCCATTCCGCTTCCCATTGCCATTTAATAACGGCCGCAGCACATTTCCCGTGTGCGATCGTTTGACTGCCGCCACTTCTTCCGGCGTGCCGCACGCAACCACGCGGCCTCCGTGCGCTCCACCTTCCGGGCCCAGGTCGATGATGTAGTCGGCGCTCTTAATGACATCGAGATTGTGCTCGATCACGATCACCGTGTTGCCCACTCCGACTAAACGCTGAAGCACGTCGAGCAGCTTGTGCACGTCGGCAAAATGCAGTCCCGTGGTCGGCTCATCGAGAATGTAGATCGTCTTTCCGGTCGCGCGTTTTGACAGCTCCTTCGCGAGTTTGATTCGCTGGGCTTCGCCACCGGACAAGGTCGTGGCTGCCTGACCCAGTTTGATGTAACCCAACCCGACATCCAAAAGCGTCTGTAACTTCGGCTTGATTTGCGGAATATTTTCGAGCACCGGCAGAGCTTCTTCCACCGTCGTATCGAGCAGATCGGCGATCGACTTTCCTTTGTATAGCACTGAAAGAGTTTCGCGGTTGTAGCGGGCGCCGCGGCACACATCGCACAGCACATAAACGTCCGGAAGAAAATTCATCTCGATCCGCTTCATGCCTTCGCCTTCGCAGGCTTCGCAGCGGCCGCCCTTAACGTTGAATGAAAAACGGCCGGGTTTGTAGCCACGCTCGCGCGATTCCGGCAGCATCGCATAAAGCTCGCGAATCGGCGTGAAGAGCCCGGTGTAGGTTGCCGGATTTGATCGCGGCGTGCGGCCGATCGGCGATTGGTCGATTTCGATAACCTTGTCGATGAAATCCAATCCTTCGATCGATTGATGCGCGCCGGGCTCTTCGAGCGAGCCGTAAAGACTGCGCGCCAGGGCGCGGTACAAAATATCCGCCACCAGCGTTGACTTGCCTGAACCTGAGACACCGGTCACCACCGTCAGCAATCCCAGTGGGAATGAAACATCAATCGTTTTTAGATTGTGATGATGCGCGCCGCGAATCGTGATGGCCTTACCGTTCTGCTGCCGACGCTCGGCAGGGACCGGAATCTTTCGTTCGCCACGAATGTAAAGGCCCGTGATCGATTGCGGATTCTTCGCAATGCTTTCCGGCGAGCCGAGGGCCACCACCGCCCCGCCATGAGTGCCCGCACCCGGCCCCAAATCGACAACGTAGTCGGCGCGTCGAATCGTCTCTTCATCGTGCTCGACCACGAGGACCGTGTTACCGATGTCGCGCAAAGCAGTGAGCGTATCGAGCAAGCGACGATTGTCTCTCGGATGCAGACCGATCGAAGGCTCATCAAGCACATACAACACTCCGCGCAGCTGCGATCCGATCTGTGTCGCCAGGCGAATGCGCTGCCCTTCTCCACCGGAGAGAGTTGCCGACGGACGATCGAGAGTCAGATATCCAAGACCAACTGCGTCCAGAAAACGCAAACGCGATTTGATCTCACGCAGGATCAAGCCGGCGATCTTTTCTTCTCTTTGATCGAGCTTGATTTGATCGCAGGCCTTAATTGCATCGCCGATAGTCATCGACGTGTAGTCAGCGATTCCGCGACCGCCCACTCTTACCGCCAGCGAATCGCTACGGAGACGACGACCGTCGCAGAGCGCGCAGACGGTCGGCGAAACCATTTCCTCGATGGCCACGCGAACTTTTTCTGACGGCGCTTCATTCAAACGCTCGCGCAGCCACGGCAGCGCACCGCGCCAGGGACTCTTGTAAGCGTAAAGCCCCTGCTTAAATTTCAACTGGGTCGGCAGGCCGTTAAGGAAGGCGTCGCGAACGTCGTTTGGCAAATTCTTGAAAGGAAGTTTCGCGTCTGACTTGAGGTGAGCGATCACGGCGAGCAAGGCACTGTGCAAGTATGCCGAGCCCGCCTTGTCCGCCAGGCCCATGAACGGCATTTGCTCAGCGCTCTCTTCGGGTTTTGGGATCAGCTTCGCCGGATCGATTTCCAGCACCGTTCCCAATCCATGGCAATGCCGGCACGCGCCGTAGGCGGAATTGAACGAGAAGGAACGCGGCTCGAGCGGCGGCACGTTGATGCCGCAATTCACACAGGCCATCTTCTCTGAGTAAAGCTTCTCTTCTCCGTCGATGACTGAAACCAGGACCGCGCCGTTGGTTAACTTCAAAGCCGTGCGAATCGATTCACCCAGACGTTCATTGATTCCGGGTTTTATCAGCAGCCGATCGATGACCGCTTCGATCGAGTGATTGCGTCGCTTGTCGAGCCGGATGTCTTCATCCAGCGAGCGCAGCTCTCCATCAACCCGCGCACGAATAAATCCATCGCGCGCCAGCTTCGCCAATTCCTTTTTGAACTCGCCTTTGCGGCCGCGAACTATCGGCGCGAGGATCATTACGCGCTCGCCTTCGGGCAGCGCAAGCACGCTTTGCAGGATTTGATCGACGCTTTGCCGAGTGATGGTCTGGCCACATTGAGGGCAATGCGGCTGGCCGATAGAAGAAAACAGCAAACGCAGGTAATCGTAGATTTCCGTGACAGTTCCGACCGTTGAACGCGGGCTCCGCGCGACTGTCTTTTGCTCGATTGAGATTGCCGGCGAGAGGCCTTCAACCGAATCGACATCGGGCTTTTCCAATTGATCGAGAAATTGCCGAGCGTACGCTGACAAAGATTCTACATAGCGACGCTGCCCTTCGGCGTAAATCGTGTCAAAGGCGAGAGACGATTTTCCCGAACCGGAAAGGCCGGTAATTACGGTAAGTTTGTCGCGAGGGATGTCAACGTCGATGTTCTTGAGGTTGTGCTGGCGAGCCCCTCGGACAGTAATGCGATCGATTGTCATTGCCTAATTCAAAGCGCACCCGCACAGATAAGAATCCAGCGCGATGCGGAACCGAGTATCTTAACCGACCGACAACGACCGGGCAAGCACGGACTTCTTGTCTTGACACTCAAAAACCGCAAACCTAGACTTCGATCGTTCGTTGCATTCGCAGGAGCCAGAAGTGAACATACCCAACGCGCTAACACTCTCTCGAATTTTCATCGTGCCGCTGTTGGTCGTGGTGCTGCTGACGCCGGTGTCTGAGAATTGGTTAGGCGTACCGCGCTATCTTCTGGGTGTCGCGATCTTCGTCGCTGCGGCGTTGACGGATTACTTCGACGGCAAATTGGCGCGCAGTTGGAAACAAGTCTCGACTTGGGGAAAGCTGCTCGATCCAATCGCCGACAAACTCCTGATCTCGGCAGCTCTGATTTCATTAGTTGAGAATCACCTGGCGCCCGCGTGGGCTGTCGTCATTATCGTGGGACGAGAATTCGCCGTCACCGGCCTGCGTTCAATCGCCGCGACTGAAGGCGTCGTCATCTCGGCATCGAAGATGGGCAAGTTCAAGATGGTGGCCCAGGTTGTTACGGTAGGCCTCTTGATCCTCTCAATCTCGCCGGGCACGTCGCCGCACGTATCGAATTTTGGTAAGCCGTTTCCGGCGATAAAATTTTGGACAGTGCCTGAGCTGGCTACGGCCTGGTCGCACCTGGTCGGACCCGAGGCGACGACCTGGAATGATTGGCAGGTGCTTATCTATACGGCCGGACGCGCAATGCTTTGGGTGGTTGTAGTCTCGGCAATGTTTTCAATGTACGGTTACTTCCGAGCGTTTTTTAGCGACAAGGTGCGGCGTCAGAAGCCGGCGAAGGCGACGGCGCCTGCAACCACGGGCGCACAGTAAAGCCAGCCGCAGCGCGAGTTCGGTCAACTGCCCGGGCATCGTGCCGTCAGGCACGAGATGTTTATAGACTTTCGTCTCGTCAATAAAGAAAGCCCGCGAAATCGAAACGTGTTTCGATTTCGCGGGCAATTCATTTCCTAACGGCCGTCTCTATAAATATCTCGCGCCCACGGCGCGAGGGCCATCGCAATCAACGACTACGGTTGTGGCGTTGGCGAAGGTTGCGCATCCGGATTACGCCTCAGTGTAGGCGCCGCCGGCTTGGCCGGATCAGTCTTCTGAGTTCCATCCGGATTCGTAGTTGAGTCTTCGGTCGGCTGACGTCGCTTCAGCGTCGGTCGTCCCGGCGCCCCGTCATCACTTGCTGCCAGAGCTCCGTTTGTGACGCGGGCGTTTGACAACCTCAACATCCGGTTCCGTACGCGTTGAAATTCCGACGAACTGATTACGTACTCTTCCCGCTCAGGGAAACGCGCCGCTAAAGCAAGTGCCGACGCCCGGCGATCAGCCGGTGCGGGATGATCCTGGAAGAGCTTGGCGATGGCGCCCGGCTTCTTCTTGTTTTTCGCTTCAAGCTTCTCGAACATTGTGGCCATCGCACCCGGATCGTATCCGGCCGCCCACATGTACTGCATGCCGAGTTTGTCAGCCTCGGCTTCGGCGCCGCGGCTGAACTTTAGAAAAGCCATGCCTTCAAAGAATCCGGCGCCGTTATAAAGAACGTTGCTCAGGATTGGTCCACCGAGCAGGATGCCGGCCAGCATTCCATAATCCATGATCTGCATTTTCCGTTCGTTCTCCATCGCATGGCGAGCGCAAACGTGCGCGATTTCATGGGCCATCACTCCGGCGAGTTCCGCTTCGTTATCCGCAGCGAGAATCAAGCCCTTGTTCACATAGAAAAAGCCGCCCGGCAAAGCGAACGCGTTCACTTCGTCCGAATCGATAACCTTGATGGTGAATGGGACCTTTGCGTCTGAATGAAGCACGATGTTCTGTCCGACGCGGTTGACGTATTCGGTGATGATGGGGTCGTCAACGAACTTGGCTTCCTTATCGACCTGCGCGGCCAGCATGCGGCCCATCTTCACTTCACTTTCAGTACCCGCGGCGATTTTGCCCCAAAGACCCTTGTTGATGTTCCGCTTGCCGATCATCGTGGGATCGTCGTTGGTTGAAAGCGGCCCCTTCTTTGAAGCCTGCGACGTAGTGTCCTGGGTGGTCGCCTTTTCGTCCTTTTGGGCGGGCTGCGACTGCTGTTTTGATTGATCCTGATCCTTGGTCTGCTGCGGTGCTGCGAAAGAGCTAACGCTGCCCAACCACAAACTTGCTCCCAGGCCGATTGCGATTGCGGCACGAGAGAGGCGAATTTTCATTTGAACCTCCAACTTAAAGAGGCCGGGAGAGAAGAGTCATCTTCGTCTCTCGGTGGGCCACCCTTTGGGCAACCACTTTTTTCTTGTCCGGGAACAGCACCTGAGGCGCTGGCACTGCAACAGTTAAACGCTTTCTATGATGCAATCGTCGCCTCGGAAGGTTGCGCCACGATTTTTGATCTTTCCACGCAAATCATTCGAGCGACCAGGCCGCGAACATTATAGGACAATCACCGCTGAAAACCTAAGTAATTGCGCCAAAAAAGGCCGCGTGCTAGAGTCCGCAGACCGAGCCGACACATTTTCGGATCGTCCCTGCAAATGACCAGACGCAATCGAGGTCCCAAGAGACGAATTATTTCAGCGAAGAAAAGTGACAGGCCCGGTGTCTCAATCATCGGTGCCGGCCGGCTGGGAGCAGCGTTCGCGATTGCCCTTCAAAAGGCCGGACACTCGATTGACCTCGTCGTAACCGAACACGCCGCCAATGCGCGTCGGGTCTCGCGGCTTATCGGCGCCAAGACCCTGGGGCTCTCGGCGAATCAAGTGCGCCGGCCAACACCGGACCAGGCGGCCCGCTTGCGCCGCACGTCCCTTTTCATCATTGCGACTCCGGACGACGCCATCGCAAACGTTTCTGCCGAACTGGCCGCGGCGCTGAAGCCCATCCTGACAGATAATCGAAAGATTTCGCGTTCCAGAATCGCGCTGCACACGAGTGGCGCGCTTTCATCGAAGGTCCTAGCGCCGCTCAAAGCGATCGGGTTTTCCGTCGGCTCACTTCATCCGCTCGTTTCAATTAGCGATTCAAAAATCGGAGCTCAATGGTTGACCAGGGCTTATTTTTCAGTTGAAGGAGATGCTGTGGCCGTTCGCTCCGCCAGGAAGATCGCGCGTGAGATCGGGGGGCGGGCGTTTGAAATCAATGCAGAATCGAAAGCGCTCTACCATGCTGCGGCGCTGATGGCGTCCCCAAACATGACTGCCTTGTTTGATGTCGCGCTCGAAATGCTGACTCGATGTGGGCTGAGCCGTAGCAACGCGCGCAAGGTCCTGCTGCCTCTGGTCGAGAGCACGATTCACAATCTCTCAGCACAAGATCCTTCGCGCGCGCTGACGGGCACATTCAAGCGCGGTGACGTCGCGACCGTCCGAAAACACCTCGCCGCGATTCAGTCTCAGGATCTCAAAGAGGCGTTGGCTGCGTATGTCGTCCTCGGCCGTCACTCACTGAGACTGGCCCCGCGCTCGGGAAAGCAAGCAGTCGAGATTGACGACCTTTTGGCGGCAGCGTTTGCCAAATCACGGAAAGGGTCCTGATCCATTTCATTGTTCGAGCTACTAAAATTATCGACTGTCAATGGAATGACCGTCGGCAAGAATCAGCAACTGCTTCAGTCCCATCTTCGAGACTCAGCACTGCACAAATCCCATCTTCGAAACTCAACGTTGCATCACGTCCCACCTTCGAAACTCGTGCACGAGTTCGCGCATTGCGCTTAACAAAAACTTAACAAAAAACTTGGAACTGCACTCATTGGCCCAGCGTCTCTACTTTCGTTAGCAGAAATTCGGTTAACAGTCATCCGTTTCAAACGTCAATACAGTCAGAGTCTTTCGCCCCCAATAACGAATAACGTAAAGGACCATAATCAACATGAGTACTGCGAAAGCCGCTCTCGTCGAATCTATTTCCCCAGCGCAGTTGCGCGGACTGCCATCGCGCAGAGTCGCGAGTGCAGAACGAGTCTCGAAGATTCGCGACCTCGCGAATGCCTTGGTTGACGAGGCCGAGTCGCTCGACCACGACAACGCTCTGGCCGAAGTCTCCGCTACTTTCGAAAACCTGAGCCTCAAATCTCGGGTGGATTTTTTTGATGAAGTGCGGAGGTTTGAAATGAAGCTGATTAGCCGCGCATTGGAACTGTCAGGCGGCAATCAGGCACGCGCGGCACGTTTGTTGGGGCTGGGAACGACGACCCTCAATTACAAAATCAAAGCCTATCAGATACTCTGAGCTAACTGCTCCGCTGAGATCAGTTAACTGCTTCCGATTCCTCTTCTCCCGGCGCGATTAGTTGCTGGTCCGTAACGCTCAGCACGCGCTCGTCGTAGAGATTCGAGTCAATCAAGGTCTGCACAAAGTACTGACCCGCAACGGGAAACGTAACATTAACAAAAAAGCTTATGTTGTCGGCTGAGCCCTGGCTGATTTCGAAACGGGCCGGCTGGGAGACGACCAGCGCCTGTTGACGATCCGGCATCAGGATGCGTACCTCGGAGAGGTGAGCCCCGTCGCCACGCCAATGATTTACCACCGCCAACTTTGGCAGCCACACTGGCAATTGCGGCACGATTATGTTTTGAAAGACGCCCATGTACGAAAGTTTGTTGCCGACTTCCAGGCGAACGTCATCGCAGAAAAGCGTATAGACGAGTTCGAGTTTCTGCTCTTGGTTTGATTCCATCGCGCTATCCTAACATCTTTTTGAATTCAGCCTCATCGATCACCTTCACGCCCAGCTCGTTGGCCTTATCAAGTTTCGATCCGGGATCAGCTCCGGCCAGAACGTAGTCCGTCTTTTTGCTGACTGAACCGGTGACCCGGCCGCCTCTTTCCTCGATCAACCCGCGCGCGTCGTCACGCGTCATATTCGGCAGCGTACCAGTCAGCACAAACACCTGGCCGGCAAAGCGCTGATCAGCGGTTGCGGCGGATGATTTCTCGTCCGTCTCTGCGCGCACGCCGGCCTGGACCAGGCGCCGGCAAAGTTCCTTATTGCCCGGGTCGGCAAACCAATCGTGAATACTCTGCGCCATCGTCAGCCCAATCTCGTGAATGTCGTCGAGATCTTCCACCGTTGCCGAACCTAAACGCTCCAACGATCCAAAATGGCGGGCGAGAATTCCGGCAGTCCGCTCGCCGACGTGACGAATGCCCAAGCCATAAATCAAATGCCAAAGGTCGCGGGTCTTACTCGCTTCGATTTGCGAGAGGACATTCGAAGCCGATTTCTTTGCCATCCGCTCGAGCGAGGCGAGATCATCAAGTTTCAGGCTATAGAGATCGGCAACGTCGCGGACCATCTTCTTTTCGAGCAGTTGCTCGGCCAGCGCGAAACCCAATCCTTCGATCCGCATCGCCCGGCGCGAAGCGAAATGGAGCAGACGGCCGATCAACTGGGCCGGACAATCCGCCGCGATGCAACGCGACACCGCTTCGCCTTCAGGCCGAGAAACCAGGCCGCCGCAGATGGGACATTTGGACGGCATCCGAAACTGTTTCTCTTTGCCGGTGCGTTTCGATTCAATGACTTTTACGACTTTGGGAATGACGTCGCCGCCCCGTTCGATCAAAACGTGATCCCCAATCAACAAACCCAACCGCTCGATTTCGTCTTCGTTGTGGAGAGTTGAGCGCGAGACCGTCACGCCGCCCAGAGGCACAGGCTCGAGCATCGCGACGGGCGTCAGCGCGCCGGTGCGACCCACCTGGATCACTATGTCATTAACTTTTGTTGTCGCCTGCCGCGCCGGATATTTGTAAGCGATGGCCCAACGCGGCGCTTTGCCGGTCGCGCCGAATTGTTCCTGCAAGGCAGTCGAATTCACTTTCACGACCACACCGTCGATTTCGTAATCGAGATCGTCGCGCTTCGCTTCCATGCGATTACAAAAATCGATCACCTCTTCAATGGATTTACAGAACGCGCGATTCTCGTTAACCCGAAATCCGGCTGCGTCGGCCCAATTAAGCGCGTCCCAGTGCGTCGCGAAGGCTTTTCGTTGACCAGCGATTACGTCGTACGCAAACATCTCCAGTCGTCGTCGTGCCGTGATTGACGGATCAAGTTGGCGGATCGTTCCCGAAGCGGCGTTCCGCGGATTAGCGAAGCGCGGCTCGCCGGCGTCTTCGCGCTCAGCATTGACGCGCTCAAATATACGGCGGCCAAAATAGCATTCGCCGCGAACTTCAATCTCGGCAGCAATTCTTCCTGCCTGCTTACGCAAGCGAAGCGGCACGCTGCGAATCGTGCGCACGTTTGAGGAAACATCTTCGCCCCGAACACCATCGCCGCGCGTCACGCCGCGCACAAACACGCCCTCTTCGTAATGGACCGAAAGCGACAACCCATCAATCTTCAACTCGGCGACGTATTCGGGCGATTTGCCCCCGGCCAATTTGCGGCAACGCTCATCAAATGCACGTAGTTCATCGATGTTGTAGCTGTTATCCAGCGACAACATCTGCACGCGATGAGTAAAGTCGGGAAACCCTTCAGCCGGCGCACCCGCGACACGCTGCGTCGGACTGTCAGGCGTCACCAACTCCGGATGCTTCGCCTCCAGCTCGCGCAGCTTCTCGATCAACGCATCGTATTCGCGATCGGAGATTTCAGGGTTTTCCTGCAGGTAATAGAGCTCGTCGTGGCGGCGAGTCTCTTCACGCAGCGCGCTGATGGTTTGTTCGATTGACTTTCGCTTTGGCAAGGTCAAAAAGTGGCACAGACTTCAGTCTGTGATGAATCACAAACAACAGACTGGAGCGCAACCGACTCGGTTGCCTGCTTTCAAGTTACCGCCTCTAATCGCAAGCGAGGACGCTTGCGCTCCAGTCCCAGACTAAAGTCTGTGGCATTTACTCTCGATAAAATAAGTAACGCGGCCTTTCGCTGTCGCGATCGAACGCCCGACAGACGTAGCCATCTCCGAGGTGTTGCAAAAACTCTCCACGGACGCGCAAGACTTCCTGCTTCGCGGTCCGGGGCTCGGATTTCAAAAGCGCTGAGAAGTCGCCGGGGATTTCAATCCACCGCGCGGGCTCGCCTAACTGATGATCTCTGCGTTGAGAAAATGCTTCAACGCGCGGCGTGTTCAATTCCCAACTGGCAAACAAACGATCGCTGTCCAGGCCGCTGGCCCCACTTCCCCGCTCTGCCGGATTAGCCATGTAGTCGGTGCCGTAAAAGTTCACCGCATACTCGCGCACGACCACACCCAGACGATTCAAATTGAAGTGCGCGTTTCTCGCTCGCATCGGCTCGAACGTCCATTTTATGAACTCGCGGCCTTCGGTCAGGGCCCGCGCGCGCTGAGCCCATTTTAATTGCGCGCCTACGCCCTTGTTTTGATATCCGGCCTCGACCGCCATCATGTGCGAGTAGCCAAAAATGTAATTGTCTTTGACTGCTGCCAGATGATGAACGAATCCGATCAATCTTCCTTCGGCAAACGCACCGAGCGTCCATCCGCCGGCCCGGTTTGAAACGATCAAATGCCGGCGCGGCGAGATTTCCAGGTCCGGAAGCCCGAAGACCTCCCGCTGCAACTTTATGCACGCGTCATATTCTTCGATGGTCGATACCTCGCGGACATCGACGCTCATGGCTGCTTGTTTTTGTTCTGACGACATGGGCTCGGAGCGCGATGATATCACGGTGAAGTTTGTTTTTGTCCTCCGCGAGTAGTGATAGGGTTTGACAACTTTATAGTTGACTCACCTCAGCAACCCGAAGGGTTGCGCTGAGGTGAGTCAAGTATATGAATGCCTTTCGGAAGAGGGTTGGGGTGAGGGCCTAGCGCAAACTGCACCGGAACGTTGCCGGGGGCTTCAACCCGCAACCCGGTCAATCAGATCGCTTCTGATCGTCCGGTTCGATTTCCAGGCGAGACAATTCGGCGAGTTGATTCAGACTGGTCTGCAACTGGTGCGCGGAGTTCTGAATTCGCTCACAGAAGTTGCGCTGCGCGTCCGTCAATTGCTCCTGGCTCAGGAGAATCTCTGAGAAGCCCAGAATAGAAGTTAGCGGCGTGCGCAGCTCGTGCGCGAGATGAGCCAAACCTGCCGAGCGCCTTTCGGCCAGCGCCCGGAGCTTTAGATTTTGCTCAGCGAGTTCCGCGTTGATTTGCTCCAACGATCTACTCGAAGACTTACCATGGGCCTTTCTGAGCTTTGCCGAAGCGCCAGATGCGAAATCAGTTGGTTCCATTGATTGCAAGCAGTGTCAGAAGCCCGACCGTGAGGGAGGGCCCCGTTCAACTTATCGCTGCCTTTGCTTACGCGCGGGCTTCTGACACAGAAAAGCCGGCGGCATGAGATCAATCGTACCGCCAGCGACAAAACATTAGTTCCCAGTGAGCGCCCGGATCACGGCCCGAGCTTCTTCCTGTAGCGCCGCGTTGACGCTGGCCTCGGTGCTCTCCTCTTTTCCGGACGACGAAGATTGCAACATTGCCGACGACCCGGCCGCGGGCATCAGCCGAAAATCGAACTTCGCTTCTGATTTGCCACTGTCGCCGGAAGAAACTCCGGTCGCGCGTCCCAACAGGCCGCCCAGCTTCTTGCCGGCCGAAGCAGCCTTCAGCGTCGAGATGTCCGTAAAGAGAATGTAAGTGCATCCTTTGGCCTTGGCTTCCATCGCGGCCTCACTCGCTGAACTCGCATTGAGCGCGATGGCCTCGATGCCGCCGCCATTCAGCACTGCGATCAATTGCTGACGCAATGAATCGGTTGAAACTGAGGCCTTCGCTTTGTTATTGAATTCAACCACGCCAACTTTTATTTTCGCCGCGCTCTCGGTCGATGCGGTATTCGAACTCGGATTCATCGCAGGGTTTGGCGTCTGGCTCGATTGCGGCCGCGACATGTTCATCAGGTCCGCCGTCGACGGCGCACCGTACATTTCCTGCTGACTGCTCGCCTGAGTATAACCGGCGGGCACGTCGAACAAAGCGGCGTCGAGCGGCTGGCGCGAGATCTCAATCACTTCCTTATTCATGGTGAAAGTCGCGCGGCCGTCCTCGCCATACATCGTGGTGGTTTCGATCAGCGGAAAACCAAGGACCGAGGGACCAGTCCGTCGGTATTGATAACGATCACGGCAACCTTGCACCGCGGTTCGGCCACCTGCCATCGACGCGCCAGACTTTTCACAAGCCAATCCATATTCGAGATTAATGTACCAACCATCAGTTTCGATCTTCATCTTCTGCTGCTGGCACGCGTCGGGCCCTGATTCCATCATGGTTGTTCGTTTCAAGTGACGCGCGATAAAACCGAACATCTCTTTGCGCTCGCCGGTGTCGACGCTATTAATCGTCATCGTCACCACGCCGCCGCGTTGCGTCGAGCCTGCGCCCGTGGCGCCACCGCTGTGCGTATCTCCTTCGTCTGCCGCCATCGGTGTGATCAGGTACCTGCGCGTACTATCGTTGATTTGAATCGTCCGCTTCAGGTCGCACTGGGTGATGTTCACCTGAGTCGAGCCCATGCCGCCGCCGCCCATGGTCATTTCCTCACGTTGGCGCATCCCCTTGATCATGGTTGTGCCCTGGCTCGTGTGTCCGGCCATGGTGTTCTTGATCGTGATCTTGAAATCGCCGGCGATCGGCTTGTCGTCATCGCGCGTTCTCTGCGCAAAGGAAATCGCCGTAATAGTCGAAATGGTAATGATGATGGTGATGAATAAAAGCAGTCTTAACTTCATAAAACCTCGTCCTTGTTAATTGAGTTGAATTTGTTAAGGGGACTGCTGAGGAAACTATCAAAAAGTGAGATGTTACTCAAGCGGAAGATCTGAGAGCGTGGTGTCCCAGTTTCACCGTGAGGTTTTCTGTAGCCCAGGCGTTTACGCCTGGGGTCAGAAAAAAATGCGCTATGAAAGCCCCATTAATGGGCGATGACATACCTGAGGAATCAAACGCTGATTACGCAACGCGGAAGTAACGCCGAAGGCGTTCACGAACCTTCAGCCCAGGGTTGCGCGCATAAGCGCGCTACCCTGGGGAATGAACCAACCCAAACGCTGCAACCCTGAAGGGGTTGCCGAGCTTTTCGTGTCATGACCGTTTGATTTGCGAACTCTTTCAGAGTTCACGCGGCCAATCAAAACAGCTACCCAGGGCGTTGCCCTGGGCTGGAATTTGCGAACGCCTCCGGCGTTAAAGCCACACATGATTCGCCAAGTATGTGAAAGCCCCATTCATCAATCAAAATGAAATTGAGCCCCCGTTGCTGAACGGTCTGAAATCGTCAAACATGTGGGCCCTCGCGTGGAGCACCAGGATGGCCAGCACGGCGATCCCTATTCCCACTCCAATGCCGATCTTTGCTCCCGTGGAAAGACCGTGTTTCTTTCCGGATTGGCTTCCCGAATCAGCCAATTTCAGTTTTCCCGCCTTAGTGTCAGAGACAAGTTTGCCGACATCGCTCTTTAATTTGTCGTTCTGCCGAACTTCCCGAGCCGTGTCCCTGGATGCAATGAGTCGCTCGGCTTCACCTGATTTGCTTTCGGATACACTTGGGCTCTGGGCAAACGCGGAATGCGCACTTAGACTCCAGCTTAGCGCGGTGGCAAGTGCGAATGTCGACAGTTTTTTCAGCATGCTTTCTCCTTTGGGCTTCACAAATTTCTATCTGCCCATCTAAACGCGTCGTTTCCCTCGATCAGGTATCACGCATATCTTCCGGAGTTTCGCCGCAAGCCAAATTGTTAAGTAAACCTGGCCAGCGGTGATACAATTCGCGCCCTAAAGCTTCAAGCCAGACCCCAAAGTTGAATGTATGAGCGCCTCTCCAACCCCGGTCACGCATGTAACGCAACTGCTTAGCGCGTGGAGTAATGGCGACGAGGGCGCGCTCGAAGAATTGATGCCGCTGGTTTATCGAGAGCTGCGCCGGTTGGCCCACCAATACGTCAACAAAGAGTATGCGGGACAGACTCTGCAAACGACTGAATTGGTCCACGAGGCTTATCTCAAGCTGATCAATCAGAACCGGGTGCATTGGCAGAATCGCGCGCATTTCTTTGGGATTGCTTCGCAATTAATGCGACGCATCCTGGTCGATCAGGCGCGCCGTCGAAACCGTGCGAAGCGCGGAGGTGGAGCCAGAGCCGTTTCTCTGGGCCAGGCCCGCCCTCCGAATCAATCAATTGTGGACCTACTCGCGCTTGACGAGGCCCTCACTCGATTAGCGGAACTTGATCAGCGCAAAGCCCGGGTTGTCGAATTGCGTTTCTTCGGCGGACTGGAAGTTGAAGAAGCCGCGTCGTTTTTGAAAGTGTCCGAGATTACCGTGCTACGCGACTGGAGAATGGCAAAGGCCTGGCTGCACAAAGAACTTGCGTCCGGCGATAGCTGTGGTGCGCGCGCCTCCGGCGTGCGCGTAAGTCAGCACTCCGGAGGAGTGCGTACCTAAGCAATGACTTCCGATCGTTTCAAGAAGCTCGAAGATCTGTTTCATGCGGGGCTGGCCCTCGCATCTGAAGATCGCCCGGCATTCATTGCGCAAAGCTGCGGCAGCGATGACGATCTGCGACGTGAATTGGAATTGATGCTCACGCACTATGAAAGCGCGGGCGACTTTATCGAATCCCCCGCTTATGTGGTTGCGGCCGACGCCATCTTTAATGACCCGGCTGAGAGTTTGGTTGGACAGACATTCGGGCGGTATCAAATTGTCCGCGTGCTCGGCAAAGGTGGGATGGGGATTGTTTATCTGGCCTTCGACGAGGTCCTGCGGCGCAACGTCGCTTTGAAATTTCTCCAACAGGATTTCAGCAGCGACTCCAGCAGATTAAATCGATTCCGGCAGGAGGCGCGCGCCGCTTCGGCGCTGAACCATCCGAACATAGTTACAATTTTTGAATTCGGCGAGAAAGACAATCGTCATTTCACGGTCACGGAATATCTTGAGGGCGAGACGCTGCGACAGCGAATGCTGGAACAGACAATTGAGATAAGCGAGGCGCTGGATCTTTGTGGACAAATTGCATCGGCTCTCACCGCGGCGCACGCTGCCGGCATCGTGCATCGCGACATAAAACCGGAAAACATCATGCGCAGACACGACGGCCTGCTCAAGGTGCTCGACTTTGGTCTGGCGAAACTCACCGACGCGCCTTTGCCTGAACTGGAAACGCCCACCCGGATTGACACCAGCCCGGGCATGATAATCGGCACGGTTCAATACATGTCACCCGAGCAACTTCGTGGTCAGGAAGTGGACGCGCGGACCGACATCTGGAGCCTGGGCGTGATTCTATACGAGATTCTTGCGGGCAGCGTGCCTTTTAATGATGCGGCGCAGAGCGACATCATTGCCTTAATTCTCAAAGCAAAACCCTCATTCACCTGGCGCATTGACCAGCCGCCCGAACTTGAATGGATACTCAAAAAGGCCCTGGCGAAAGATCGAGAGGAACGATATCAATCAGCGAAGGAGTTGCTAATCGATCTCAAACGGCTCGGAAACGAGATTCAAACAGAGGCGATGGAGGAGACTCTCTTGCTGACGGCCGCGTCCAACCGTGACGGAAGACCATCGCTCCATTCCAGCGCGCGTGCGCAAGTGTCAAAGGCAAGCAGCCGCGAAATATCGCGATCTGGATCAGAGAGGCCCGTGACATCAAGCAGGAGGCGCGCCAGCAAAACGATCACGTCGATTGCGATTATGCCTTTTGAAAATCTGACCGGTGACGTTGGCGCGGAATACCTCTCAGACGGAATCACCGAAAGCATCATTAACAACCTTTCACAATTGCCCCGGCTGCGAGTAATGGCGCGCAGCACCGTCTTTCGTTACAAGGGGCGTAACGTCGACCCGCAGGAAGTTGGGGACGATCTGAGTGTGCATGCCGTTCTTACCGGCAGAGTGCTGCAGATGAAAGACTCTCTCGCGATAGGCGCGGAACTTGTCCGCGTTTCTGATGGCTCGCAACTCTGGGGGCAGCATTTCAATCGCAGCGCCGGCGATATCTTCGCGGTGCAGGAAGAGATCGCGAATCAGATTTCTGAGAAGCTGCAAATGCAATCAAGCAGCGAAGAAAGAAAGCGCCTGGCCAAACGCCCCACTCAAAGCGCTGAGGCTTACCAGTTGTATCTGAAGGGCCGCTACTTCTGGAATAAGCGAACGCCCGAGGGCTTTCAGAAAGCGCTTGGCTGGTTCGATCAAGCCACGAAAACTGATCCTGATTATGCGCTGGCTCACTCAGGCTTGGCTGATTGTTCCACTTTGCTGAATCTCTACAGCCTCGCGCCGCCGCAAATCACGATGGCCCATGCCAAATCCGCCGTCGAGAAAGCCATGAAGGCGGACGAAGCCCTGGCGGAAGTTCATTCATCAACCGCAATGGTCGCTTTCTGGTACGACTGGGACTGGTTGCGCGCAGAGATTGAATTCGAGCGCGCGATCAAATTGAATCCGAGTTACGCATCGGCGCACGAGTTCTATGGCTGGTACCTCGCGGCGATCGGAGAAGCTGGTCGTTCAGTCGACGAAGGCAGACTCGCGATCGAGCTGGATCCTTTAGAACCTGCAGTCAACCTGGCGCTGGCGAAGTCGTTTTACTTCGCTCGCCAGTACGATGAGGCGATCGAGTTGTGCCGGCGAGCGCTGAGTCTCGGCTCAGAATTCGTTCCGGCGCGTTTCTTTCTGGGCCAGTCCTTCCTTCAACAAGGTTTGTTTCGCGAAGCGCTAGTGGAATACGACCAGGGCTTGAATGCGCTTGGCAAATCGGCGTTTGGCACGGCCGTGATTGCGCACGCTCGCGCCCTGGGAGGTGACAAACCTGCGGCTGAGGAGGCGTTGCAGGATCTTCTCGCCGCCGCGAAACGAGGCAAAGAATATGTGCCTGCCTTCGGGATAGCGATAGTTCAAGCCGGTTTGGGAAAGACGGAAGACACATTGAACTGGCTTGAGCGAGCCTGGGACGAGCGTTCGGTCTGGATGGTTTATCTCAGGGTCGATCCGGTCTTCGATTCGATCCGCAGCGAGCCACGCTTTCAGCGATTAGTTGATCGATTGCAATTGCCCGCGAAGAAAACTGTTTCCTCAGAAGAGAAACCGCGAAGCGGTTGAGAAACAAAGCCCAGCGTTGCCGCGCTTCGCGGCTACGCTGGGAATCGATAAGACTTCGAGCCGCAACCCTGTCAGGGTTGCGCAATTGAAGAACGATGCGGCCACCCAATGTAGCCTTCGGCAACATTGGGCTGCAGGCCATAACCGCTTCGCGGTTGGCAGTCAACCTGTTTTCCATCGCCTCAAAAACGTCACCAGATCCTTCTTCAACATGGTTCGCGCCGACTCGAACTCTCCGTCGCCGCTGCTGTAAAGAATCTTGCCGTCACTGCGCAGGACAGCCACCGCCGGCACTCCTTTATCCAAAGGGATGCGATACGCCTTGACCAGATCAGGATTCTTCTTGCCCTCGCCGATATCGACATGGACCAGAATGAAGCTCTCCCTCACAATCTTTCCCGCAATCCCTTCATGCAGCGCCCGGTCGAGCACATGACAGTCGTAACACCAGTTTCCGCCAAAAATGAGCAACACGCGCTTCTTGTCGGTAACAGCGAGTTTTAAGGCTGCGCTTATCTCGTGAGTTGCATCGGCGTCCGCGGGATAAAGGTCGGTCTTGTTTGTGACTGCTTCCAAAACCTGGCCGGTGGGTTGGGCCGGACGTTTTTGACCGGCTGCCTGTTGACAGGCAGCGAGCGTGAAAAGGATCAGCGTGGCAAATACTAACGGGCGCTGTTGGAAATTCATTTCAGCGAAGCTCAGCGCCAAAGGTCGGACTGTGAGGTTCTGAGGAAAACACTTCCTGCTTCGCTTTCGCCGCTGAGCGTGGTGGGCGGATGCCAAACCAATCGCTGGTCCGGCGCGTTACCGCAATCAACACCCGCACGCGCAGCTTGGCCATCAAGCTAAGTTTCATCTTCCGCGCGTTGTCGGCGGCGATGCCGTCCGGGTACAGCGTATAGAAAACAAGGCAGGTGACCGCGTAAACAAATTTGCCCATCGGCGACAGTTTGCTCAGCGCGCCGGAACGGGTTCGATTGATGATGGATCGTAGACTGTAGAAAGTGCGCCAACTAATCCGCACTTCCCTTTCGATCTCCGAGAGGTCCATCGTGGGATGTTTGACCGTGACTTCCGTGTGATCGAAGTCGAGCCAGAACTTGTCGTGCACCATTTTCACTCGATGCTTCGGCACATAGTCCGGGTTATCGCGATTCTTCCGATCGCGAACCATCTCGTGAAAGTCCTTTGTGCCCGGATAGACGCTGTAAATCGGAAACTGCGCGAAGGCCGTGCCCGAAGCGACCGCGAATTCGCGCATCGTTTGCAGGGTCTCTACCGAGTCGCTTTCCAACCCGTTGATGATCGAAGACAACACAAAAATGCCGTGGCTTTGAATTTTTTGAATCGCCTCGACCATCCGCTGCCCCACCGGATTCCAGGCCTTGTTCGCGTTCTTCAAACCTTCTTCGGTGAATGACTCAACGCCAATCAGCGCGCCGCGGACGCGCATCTTTTCGTACATCGCATCAAGATACTCATCGTCGCTCACGGCTTCGGCCGTCATCTGCGTGAAGGCATAAAGCGAAGCCGGCGCTTCTCGATCATATCGCTCAAAAAGCCGGAGCCGATCCTCGCGCATCTGTTCCAGGATTTGCTGAGTCGGGACATTTTTCTCGCGCGCAATTCGCCCCAGCGTGGCCGGCGTGAAGTTATCGTCCGCGAAAAAGATGTAGCGGAACCCGAGCGCGTGCAGCTCGTTCGCTTCTTCGATGATGTGATCGTTCAAGTGCAACCGCGGCGTGCGTCCTTCAGTAACCCACACCGAGCAGAAGCTGCAATTCTCGGGACAGCCCGCAACTGTCTGAATCGACCCCATGAAATATTTATTCGGGTCAAGCAGGTCCCAGCGCGCTTTGGCCATCAGCTCGCCCGGCACGCGTCCGCCGTCGTACACGCGCTGCAGCCGGCCATTCAATTCATCTTCGATGATCTGGCGCCAGATAAGATCGCCGCCGCCTTTGACGACCGCGTCCGCGCCCATCTCGAGCGGTTCTTCCGGAAAGATCGTGGGATGAATGCCGCCCACGATGACCGTGGCTCCGCGCTTCTTCGCCTCGCGCACCACGCGGTAACCGGGCCGGCAATTCCCCGTGTGAATTCCGACGCCGACGATATCGCCGGCCTTAACCTTACTGGCATCGAACGGCGTAATCGGCTCATCGATAATGATCGGATCGCCGACAAGTTCGGTTGGCGTCGCGCCGGCAATCACATAAAGCCAGCGTGGGGTGATCACACTATAGCCAACAGTTGTATTTGCCGGGTTAACAAGAAAGACTTTCCGCATTCAACCGATCCTTATGAGAGTTTCAATAGCAAAGCGCCCGAATAGCGAAGCACTATACGCTTAACCTCTAAGGTTAGTCCATGCAATTTCATTGGCTACGGGTTTCTCAACTGTTCGAGTTTGATAAGACACCTGTCGAGACTCGGCGCCCTTAATCTCGCGACTTGCGGATCCCAGCGCTGTAATGAAAGCATTGATTTCGGACACATAATTTACCCACCTGCGCGGTCGATCCGGAATCCGGAACGAGCGACCGTCGTACTCGTGCACTACGGGAACTTCTTGCAATATTTACGAGTTTTAGCTTCGGGTCTAGAATTTCTTCAGGATTACTCGGAATCCGGACTAACCCAACGCCTAAAAAATGGGCAATATTCTCTCGATCGGCAAGGAGCCAACTTTCTAGTTCGCGAACCACCACTTGGAACAACATATTGGGAGCGAGACGCGGTAACCATCTCGCTAAGACTTCCGGGGGACATGAACATTCTGTATCCATCAAGTCGACCAAAGTCAGATAACGCGAAGATCGAGATGCTCGGTTAAAGCGCTGAATTTTTGTTTTTATGTAACCACAACCCCTCTTGCCATAGCAGATGCCGGCAGTGTGGCCGGTGGCACGTATTAACTTAAGCGCGGCCGCCTCATCCGTATAACCTTCCACTAAGGGATTTATGAGCGCCATCAATCGAAGCACAAATCGAGCTGGCTAACATGGGCTGGAGCCGATTTTGGCAGTACGACATCGGCAATTGTGAGACCGTTTCGCAGTTGTTCTATTTCGTCCGGTTCGTCCGAAGGTGCCCTGAATAAGGTTCCGTCTGCGCTTGGCTCAAGCCGTAGCACTTCTTCACCCCCGATGCCGGGATCAGAGAGAATCTCTTCCGAGTGAGTGCTAATAATTACCTGTCTTTTCGTCTTTCTTTGCCGATTGATTCTTTCGATCATCTGCGGCAATCGACTAACCACCTCTTTGTGAAGTGAAAGTTCAGGCTCTTCCATTAATAATGGTCCCTCCCCTTCAAACAGAGACCATAAGAGCCCAAATAGCCGGAGTGTACCGTCGGAGAATTGGGTTTCATTTTGCTTACCCGCCTGGGGTCGCCAATGTTCGAACAACCCGACCAGATGAGGTGTGCCGAATTTATCTCGTGTTACTGTAAGCTCTTTTAGCTGTGGCGCCGCCACCTGTAAAGCCGAGAGAATCTTTCTTAGTCTGGAGTCTCGAACCCGGGCCGGCGTGTTTTCGACTCGCTGCAAGAAATCTCGACCAAAGGGATCATTGTCGACCTGTCCCGGGGAAAAACCCGATGGATCTCGTATCACCCGGGGGAAGAAGGTGCTGATAATTTATGTTTTGCAGAAAACTGACTATTTGACGAAAGCTTTGGTTGGCGGTTATTTGTTCCAAAGCGGTTTGAGTTAACCGCATTGGATCGGCGTTATCGTTGTTATCAGGTCGTTTTAGTTTTAGCTGACCATTAAACTCAACCAACTCCTCCTTGAGTATTGGCCGACTGTTGTTGTCTTGGTTAAAACTAAGTCGATATTTCCAGACGCCATCGCTGCCAGAGTTCTCTTGAATTTCAATTTCTACGACAATGTCCGAGTGTTGCCGCGCCGCGAGGCATCGAATCGCTGAAACCCCTTCCCGCGTTTCAACGGCCTGACGAAAACCACCACCCTTTGGCAGACTGAGGTCACGAAGAAACCTAAATACATCTAGAAAATTGGATTTCCCCGATGCATTAGGTCCGATTAAGAAAAGCCTGCGGGCTAAACGGACTTCCCCATGCCGAAAGTTCTTCCAATTCTCAACGTGAAGCTTTCTTATGAACATGCTTTGCGGTTTGACATTCTCGACGTGAACCGCAATCTTACCACTCATTGGACGCGGTATGAATATTGAACTCAATGCACTCGTTGACTTTCTGAAGCGCTGACCGATGCCCAAACGCACTGATATTCAGAAAATTCTAATCATTGGCTCGGGCCCGATAGTTATCGGCCAGGCTTGCGAGTTTGATTATTCCGGCACGCAGGCCTGCAAGGCACTACGGCAGGAAGGCTACGAAGTCGTCCTGGTTAATTCGAACCCGGCCACGATCATGACCGATCCCGAAATGGCGGATCGCACCTACATCGAGCCGCTCACAGTCGAATCCATTTCCGCCATCATCAAAAAGGAAAAGCCCGACGCGCTGCTGCCAACCGTCGGCGGACAGACGGCCTTGAATCTGGCCATCGCTTTGTCCGAAGCCGGAGTTTTAGAAGAGCACGGCGTCGAGATGATTGGCGCGAAACGCGAAGCGATCAAGGTTGCCGAAGATCGCCTGCTCTTCAAACAAGCGATGGATGAAGCGGGCCTGTTGATGCCGCGCGGCGGATTCGCCAAATCGTGGGCCGAAGCCGAAGAGATCGTGAAAGATACCGACTATCCGGCGATCATTCGGCCCAGCTTTACGCTCGGCGGCACCGGCGGCGGCGTAGCATTCAATCCGGAAGAGTTTGAAGAGATCGTGCGCGGTGGTTTGGCCGCTTCGCCAATCCATGAAGTCCTGATCGAAGAATCGATTCTTGGCTGGAAAGAGTTTGAGCTGGAAGTGATGCGCGACCTGGCCGATAACGTCGTGATCATTTGCTCGATCGAGAATTTCGATCCGATGGGCGTGCACACCGGCGATTCGATCACCGTTGCCCCGGCCCAGACGCTAACCGACCGCGAATATCAAACGCTGCGCGACATGGCGATTACGATCATTCGCAAAGTCGGCGTCGAAACCGGCGGCTCGAATATTCAATTCGCCGTCAATCCCGAGAACGGCGACATTCGCATTATCGAAATGAATCCGCGTGTGTCGCGTTCGTCGGCGCTGGCTTCGAAGGCGACCGGATTTCCGATCGCCAAGATCGCCGCGAAGCTTGCCGTCGGTTACACGCTGGACGAAATCCCCAACGACATCACGAAAAAGACTCCGGCGTCTTTCGAACCGACGATCGATTATGTGGTGACAAAGATTCCGAAATGGAACTTTGAAAAGTTTCGCGAGGCCGAGGATGTCCTGGGAACGCAGATGAAATCGGTCGGCGAAGTAATGGCCATCGGCCGCACGTTCAAGGAATCGCTTTTCAAGGGCCTGCGGTCGTTAGAAGCCGTCAAGCCTTTGCGCCTTGAAGACGTGCCGCACGACGAATTGCAGAGAAAATTGGCGCGACCGAATTCCCAACGCTTCTCCTATATTACGTATGCGCTGGAACATGATTGGTCGATTGCAGAGATCCATCGACTTTCAAAGATCGATCCCTGGTTTCTCGATCAATTGAGACAGGTCATGGAAATCCAGCGCGAGGTCGAGGCGGTTGAGTCAGTACCGTCTGCGTCAGCAGATGGATCAAACACAACTCCCAGGCTCGAGAACATTCCGCTTCCCCTCCTTCGCGCTTTCAAGGAAGCCGCTCTTTCCGATCGCCGCCTTGCCTACTTAACCAAGCGCAGCGAGGACGAGGTGCGCGCCTATCGCAAGAGCCTCCGCTTGATTCCGGTTTACAAGCGCGTCGACACCTGCGGCGCCGAGTTCGAGTCATTCACGCCTTACCTTTACTCGACTTATGAAGAAGAGGACGAGGCCCAGCCCACTGATCGCAAGAAAATCATGATTCTCGGCTCCGGTCCGAATCGCATCGGCCAGGGCATCGAGTTTGATTACTGCTGTTGCCACGCGTCCTTTGCGCTGCACGAAGCCGGCTTCGAAACGATCATGGTGAACTGTAATCCGGAAACCGTCTCGACCGATTACGACACCTCGGATCGTCTGTATTTCGAGCCGCTGACTTTTGAAGACGTGATGAACATCGTCGATGTCGAAAAACCAACCGGCGTGATTGTGCAGCTCGGCGGGCAGACGCCTCTGAATCTCGCGATGCGTCTGCACGAAGCCGGTGTGCCGATCATCGGCACGTCGCCGGATTCGATCGACCTGGCCGAAGATCGAAAGCGTTTCGGCGCGCTGCTGGACGACCTTGGAATTCCACAACCTGAAAACGGCACGGCCACTTCGATTGAAGAAGCGCGTGCGATTGCTGAGCGCATTGGATATCCGGTGCTGGTGCGACCGAGCTACGTTCTGGGCGGCCGCGCCATGGCAATCGTGTATGACGAAGAGAGTCTCGATCATTACATGCGGACGGCCGTCGATTTTTCTCACGACCGCCCGGTCTTGATCGACAAGTTTCTCGAGCAGGCCGCGGAGTTCGACGTTGACGCTTTGGCCGACGAGAGCGCTTGCGTCATCGCCGGCATACAGGAACACATCGAAGAAGCCGGCATTCACTCGGGCGATTCGTCATGTGTCTTGCCGCCGGTGCGCATTGAAGAAGAGCATCTGGAGACGATGCGGCATTACACGCGCAAACTCGCCCGCGCGTTATCGGTCAAGGGTTTGATGAACATTCAATTCGCGATCAAGAACGATCGCGTTTACGTTTTGGAAGTTAATCCCCGCGCGTCGCGTACCGTGCCTTTTGTCTCGAAAGCGACCGGAGTCCCGCTCGCGCGCATCGGAGCGCTGGTGATGTCCGGACAGCCTTTGAAGGAATTTGGTTTGCCCGAAGAGTTGAGCGTCGACGAACGCTTCTATATCAAATCGCCGGTCTTCCCTTTCCGAAAGTTTCCCGGCGTCGATCCGGTGCTCAGCCCGGAAATGCATTCGACCGGCGAAGTCATGGGTATCGGCAAGACCTTCGGCGAAGCTTATGCGAAGGCCATGATCGCCGCCGGAATCGAGCTGCCGCAAACCGGAACGGCTTTTATCAGCGTGAATGAAACTGACAAAGGTCAGGCGGTTGTACTTGCAAGAAAATTATCACGGCTGGGATTTGATTTAGTGGCCACGGTCGGCACCGCGGCGCGTCTGCGCGAAGTAGGTTTGGAATGCGCGACGGTTTTTAAGGTGAACGAAGGCCGGCCCAACGTCGCCGATCAAATTAAGCAGGGCGAGATTGCTCTGGCCATCAACACGCCCCTCGGCCGCGCCTCGCACTACGACGAACAAGCGATTCGGCGCGCGGCCCTGCAACACAACGTTCCCTGCGTGACGACGATGACCGGCGCGCAAGCCCTGGTCGAAGCGCTCACGTCGCGCCTCGAGGCGAAAGAGATCGGCGTGCATCCGTTGCAGGAGTTGCACGCGGTGGGGGCGTCTGCGCGCTGACACTGCGAGCGCGGGCGCCCTCGCCCGCAATCTGGGATACATAACCTGTCGAAGTCGTTTAGAAGGCGGACTTGTCCGCCGGAGAATACCGTACAAGGCATTTTCTTTTAGTGAGCTTAGGCCTGAGCGAAAAGGGTTTCGCCCCGCTAGGGGCGAAATATTTATAGATCAACCGACATATATCTTTCCCAGCTCCGTTAGGGGCGGAATATGTGTCGCCACTGACGGAGCTTGTTAGATCAGAACCGGAACTCGAACCATAAACATCTCGCTCCTGACGGAACGAAAACGGTTCGATTCTGGACAACTTCGTAATCGTTTAGACGGCCAACTCATCCGCCGCGTTCGGCCGCACAAGTGCGGCTTCTAAACTGAGAAATTCTTTTCATGCCAACACCCATTCACGCAGTCGTAATCACCGCCAGCGACGCCTGCTCTCACGGCGAGCGTGAAGACAAATCCGGCGAACTCCTCGTCCAATTATTAACAGAGCTCGGCGCGCGCATCGTCGCGAAAGAAATTCTAAGTGACGATCTCGAACCACTCGCGGACAAACTGCGCGAGTACGCCGATCGTCCCGACGTGAATTTGATCTTGACGACGGGCGGCACAGGCTTTGGCCGACGCGACAACACTCCCGAAGCAACTCGCAAAGTGATCGAACGCGAAGCACCCGGCCTCTCCGAAGCCATGCGGATCGAAACTCTTAAGAACACACCGATGGCCATGATCTCGCGCGGCGTCAGCGGCACGAGGTCAGGCGCTCTGATCGTAAATCTCCCCGGCTCACCCAAAGCCGTGCGCGAAAGTTTTGAAGTCATCAAGCCGGTACTGGGGCATGTGATTGATCTGCTTGCGGGGCAGACTCGGCACGACTGATGTGCAGAAGAAAAATTTGCAACGACAGAATCTGATACACGTGTAAGGTGTGTTGACGTCGGTCGCAAGAATCGGGCAGCCAAAATAATAAACATTCAACCACGGGAGTAAGTCATGAAAACTTGTCCTCACCGCACGCACTTAATCGGCGGCATGCTGTTAATGTTTCTTTGCGTCTCTTCTACCTCAGGCCAGGAATCAATTAATAACGAACGGAAGTTCACGCTAAAACCGAATCTCGCATTGATGCCGGCGGCCACTCCAACCAGTCGGAGTTCCTCACCTGAGACCGAAGGCGTTCAGAAAGGCGACAACGAATGGGGCATCTGGGGCGGCATCGCGTTTGACTCGCCGACATGGATCGGCACTACCAGAGACGCGCGGTTTGGACACATTGGCTTGCGTTATGGTCGGGTGCTGAAAACGAGCAAGACTGTCGCGTTTGAATGGACGATTGATGTGGTGCCGGTCGCGTTTCTTTCGAACAGTCGCTTCTTTACAGCTCTGCCGCCTGCCGGCGGAGTTTTCGTTTTCCCACGCGTCGGGGCCTACGGCGCGGGCGCGGCTCCGATCGGTTTGAAATTCAATTTCCGGCGCAACAAGCGTGTGCAGCCGTTCGGCCAGGCGACAGGCGGCTTTCTCTATTTCAATAAACAGGTGCCTGAAGTTGCGACTTCGCAATTTAATTTCACTTTTGATTTCAGCGGTGGGGTGCAGGTGGTCAACAGCAACCGCCGCAGCTATACGATTGGTTACAAGTTTCACCACATCTCAAACGGCAATACAGGATTTTACAATCCCGGCGTGGATCTGCAGATGATCTTTTTCGGAGTTTCGGTGTTCAAGTGAGGAGTTTTGTCACTATCGCTCTGGCGCGAATGTCAGTCCCATCCGCGTGAGCGGATGGGATAACTTGACCTCACCTGCTTACGCAAGTGGTACTGACTCCATCGCAACATGTGGGTGATGTTCGCGCTTCGCGCTCAATGCGGACGAGGACGTCCGCGCTCCCAGCATCAACTAAAGCGACGCCGACCCGGGATCAATTTCAAAGATGAATCGCACGGCTTGCCCGATTGCGAAGGCCGCGGCGTCTCCTTGATCCCATCCGCTTACGCGGATGGTACTGACCGCGTGCCGATCAACTTTTCTCGCGAGTTAGGCCCTCACCCTTACGGGAGTTAGGGCGCAGGACGCGATTAGGGCAAAAGGCGATTGACATGGCTTTGACCGGCCACTTATTATCGCGGCGTCAGAAATTTCCTTCGGATTAGAATCGATTGATGCTCTTGCTACAGGCAGCGACGACCACGCACAACATCGGCGGACCGTCGACGGCGTATTTGCCGGTGATGGTCTTTTTCGTTTTTGCGGTTGCCTTTCCGGTTTTGCCTTTGATTCTCGGGCGGTTTCTGCGGCCGTGGAAATATGGAAAGGACAAGATGCGGCCTTACGAGTGCGGCATCGATCCGGAAACGGGCGCCCACGATCGTTTCACCGTCCGTTATTACATCGTCGCGATGTTGTTTCTCATTTTCGACGTGGAGACGATCTTCCTGCTGCCCTGGGCCATCATTTTCATGGGCGACGACTTTTCGTTTACTAAATTCGCGCTGATCGAAATGTTCGTCTTCATCGGCATTCTAATCGTCGGTTACTACTACGCCTGGCGCAAGGGCGCGCTGGAGTGGGCATGATAAAAAGTTTGAGATCTCAGATCTCAAATTTGCAATTTCAAAATGGCTGAACACAACGAAGGATTTGTCTTAACGACCGTCGATTCGATCACGAATTTCGTGCGGCAGAAAATGGTCGCGCCGGTGCTCGACTCAAAGCCAATCCAGTTTGGCGTCAATTGGGCGCGCGCGTCGGCTATCTGGCCCATGACGTTCGGACTGGCGTGTTGCGCGATCGAGATGATGGCGACCGGCGCCAGCCGTTTCGACATCGATCGATTTGGCGCCGGCGTCTTTCGTCCCAGTCCGCGTCAGAGCGATCTGATTATCATTGCCGGCACGGTTACTCTGAAGATGGGTCCTGTGGTGCGCCGCGTTTTCGATCAAATGCCCGAACCGAAATGGGCAATTGCCATGGGCGCGTGCGCTTCGACCGGCGGCCCCTTTGATTCTTATTCGACCATGCAAGGCGTCGATCGAACCATCCCGGTCGATGTTTACATTCCCGGTTGTCCTCCGCGACCAGAAGCTCTGCTCTATGGCCTGATGCGTTTGCAGGACATCATCATGCGCGAGGCGCCATCGGCTTACATTTTCGAATCGGATGGCACTGTCCACCGGCGACGAGCTTTCGACAATGACGAACCGCCGGCAATCGCAGCAGCGGCGGACAAAGTCGCTGTAGCTTAGTCAACCAGTTAGACTATTAACTTAATTTAACCTCATGCAGACTCTCCTTGGTACGTCGGGTACTCCGGAAGAAGTTGATCGTCCGGCCAAAAGTTCCCTGCCCTGGGTTTGGTTCGGGTTTGTCTTCCCCATTGCTTTCTTCATCTCCGAACTCGCACTGCTGTTTCTTGAGCTTGACCAGTCGATCCGGCTTCTTTTCATAGTCATTATCCTGGCTGGTTGGATCTACTGGCTGTTCTGCGTGCATCGATTTCATAAGATCCTCGAAGAGATGAGCCCTTATGGTTATTCGATTGGCGCGGGCGAAGCGGTCGGGAAGCACTTCATCCCTTTCTACAATATTTATTGGATATTCGCGTGGCCCTCGACTATGTCGTCGCACTTGAATAGTCGTGAGCAAGTGCAGATGCTTCCGGGTGGTCTGATTGGTCTCGGGCTGCTCGTTTCGATTCTCTTGCGCTACGTGGACGGGGCTTTGGGACTGGCGCTGACCTTTGCGATTGGAATGTACATTTCCGCCAAACTGCGGAAACACATGAAGGCATTTGAGCGAGTGTCGGCCGACAGGTTACCGCCGCTGCCGGATCCGAATATGTTTCAAACACCTTCCCAACCTTCGGCCGGAACCAATACCACTTGATTGAGATCTGATGGCATCATCGCGTGAAACGCGATTATGATAGACATACCCCTCGTGAATTTGTAACGCCCGACATGGCCGCACTGCAGAGGAGAATTCGCATGAGAGCTAACAAGCTAACAACCTGCATCATCGCCCTGGCGCTGCTTGGTTCGATTTCGAGCCTGGCCGGCGCGCAAACAAAGCCGCGCCTGAAAAAGCCTGCGCCGAAACCGCCGGCGCCACTCGTACCGGTCGGGACAAATTTGAAAATTCGTCTGAATGAGACGTTGTCGAGCAAAGAATCACGCGCCGGCGATAAATTCACCGCAACCACGATTGATCCTGTCCGCTTCAACGAGGCGACGGTCCATGGCCACATCCGTTCGATCGTGAAATCAGGAAAGGTCAAGGGCAAGACGACGATGAATCTTTCGTTCGATTCGATCGACCTGACGGATGGACGCAAGGGAGTGATGCACGGCTACGTCACCAAAGTTTACGGATCTGATGCCGGCAAGGCAGACGAAGAGGGCGGCGTGCAGTCCAGCAGCCGCGGCAAGCAGACACTCAAACGCACCGGTGTCGGAGCCGGCGCGGGTGCAATTCTCGGCGGAATACTTGGAGGCGGCAAAGGCGCAGGCATCGGTTTGATTCTCGGCGGCGCGGCGGGCGCCGGCTCGCTGGCCATCAAGGGGAGCAAGGAGCTAAAACTAGAATCAGGAACTGAGATGCTCGTGCATGTGACGAAGTAAAGGTTCTCTTCACACTTTCGACTTTGCACGGATCGATAGCGCGCCTACTAACGCGACCATACACTCACGTTAACTCGCGTCGCAGCAGCGTCGAGTCTTAATCTCTTAACAAAAATTTACAAAACCGCTGATCGCAGCCTGTTGGACGGTGCTAAGCTTGGCCCAGAACTTTTGATTCATGGGGTGAGCTTAGATGAGACAAGAACGATCAGCATCTTTCAGTGAATTCCCTCGACGAGCCCGAGCATTAATCTTCGTGTTAGCGTTGAGCGCCGGTCTCATCGCCTGCAGCCGGCCGGCAGTCGCCGACAAGGGTTCAGAACCCACGCAATGGAAGGTCAATATCGTTTCAGATCAGGAGGCGGGCGAGCCGCTGATTGTTTCCGGCACAATCTTTTCACCCGACGGCAAACAGCCTCTGCCGGGAATTACCCTGTACGTTTATCAAACCGATGTAACTGGCCGGTATTCAACGAGTGGCAACGGCGGCGACAATCGAGCCACCCGAATTCACGGCGTCATGCGCACGAATGCGGAAGGCCGGTACGAATTCCGCACCATCAAACCGGGGTCTTATCCAAACAGTCGCAATCCGGCGCACATCCATGCATACGTTTCGGGACCGGGCTATCCTGAATACTGGATTGATGAATACTTGTTCGCCGACGATCCGTTCGTTAAAGACGAGGATAAACAGAAAGCCAGCGGGCAGGGAAACTTCTCGCCAATTCTTAGTCTCACGCGCGGCGGTGATGGTATTCTCCGCGCTGTCCGTGACATCAAGATTGAACGCTGCACGCGAAACTGCACCGGGCGCTAAGCAAGTTGGCTTTGTTAAAGATCTCCCCGACCCAGCGTCCTATTAGTTATGAAGGTAGTTCTGCGCATCGTGAAATGGCTGGCGATTGTGCTGGTCGTCTTATTTGTCGGCATTCAGTTTGTGCGGCCGGCCAGAACGAATCCTTTCGCTGAGCAATCGCAATCGCTCGAAGCGCATACTCAAATGTCGCCGGAAGTCACGGCCATCCTCGATCGATCGTGCCGCGACTGCCACTCCAACAAAACCGTCTGGCCCTGGTACAGCAATATGGCTCCGGTGTCGTGGTGGGTGATCGACCATGTGAACCATGGCCGGACCCATCTCAATTATTCTGAATGGGGCAAAATCGACCGCGACAAGCAGGATCGCCGGCTGCGCGAGATTTGCGACGAGGTGATGGAAAACCGCATGCCCTTGCCTTCCTATCTGCCGATGCATCCGGCCGCTAAACTGTCCGAACCTGACAAGAAGACGCTCTGTGATTGGACTGAGAAAGAGCGGGCGCGACTCTCGAAGTGATGTTGGCCTGATTTCCGGAATCAGCTCTCCCGCATTAAGTCATTTCCCTTCCGCGAGTTGGTCCGCCCAGAGCTCCTTCGCTGCTCATCCAACGACGAAACTGCCAAATTCCGTCACCTCCAAAACTTAGGGCTTGAGTAAATACAGATTCTCCTGTTATATTCCTAATTGACACGCACCCTTCAGCGCGGTGCGTACGCCCCCAACGCCTTCTCGCCTTTTGAGGGACAACCACAATGCAAAATACACGAGATGGGGAGACAGGCGCTTCTCACAAAATCGAAGCCACTGCTGCCGCGGCAGCTCCTGCACCGGCGACTTCTCTGCTGGTGATTGAAGACGACGAAAATATTTCGACCGCCATCAAGGAGTACTTCTCACGGGCGGGTTATGCAGTGACAACGGCCGCTGACGGCGTTGCCGGCGTAGAAGCCGCCGGGAAAAGCCGTCCCGACGTGGTCGTTCTTGACCTGATGTTACCTAAGATGGACGGTTTGGCCGTCTGCAAAGAGTTACGAATCAAAAACGCACAAATGCCGATCATCATGCTCACGGCAAAGGACGATGTAGTCGATAAAGTGCTGGGCCTGGAAATGGGCGCAGACGATTACATCACCAAGCCATTCAGCTTGCGCGAAGTCGAAGCACGTATTAAATCCGTGCTCCGCCGTTCGCGGGCTGCGGCGACTGCGGGCGATGGCAAAGATGAAAGTCCCATCGTGCGCGGCCACTTGCGCGTCGACCCGGTTCGACGTGAAGTGACAATCGCCGATCGTCATGTCGAACTTACCCCGAAAGAATTCGACCTGCTGCGCTTGTTTGCCTCAAACCCCGGACGCGTCTTCCCGCGCAAGTACCTGCTCGAGAAGATCTGGGATTACTCTTACGAAGGTTACGATCGCACCATCGATTCCCACATCAATCGATTGCGCGCGAAAATTGAAGAGAACCCGGAAAATCCACAACTGGTGCTCACCGTCTGGGGCATCGGTTACAAATTCACCGACGCCGAATAATCGACGTCCTTGTCCGCTTACCAATGCCTTGAATTTGAAGGCCTCGCAGTTGTCCCAACCTCAACATCACGCCGTTAACCACACGCGCCAACTAAGGTAGAAGCTATGCCGACTCAAAACCCAACCTTACAATTGCGCCAGCGAGCGCGCACCGTTCTTTACAGTGCGGCCTCCGTAATCTTGATCCTGTCCGCATCCGGGACCGCCCAGGCGGCGATGCAGGAAGAATCTGAAGGCTGGCTGTCAACGATCTTTTCGACCTACGGAATCACGATTCTGTTAGTCCTGGTGCTGGTGGCCCTGGTCGTCTTCAACAAATGGAACGCCAAGAAAAAGAAAGAGGGATTTGAGGACGTGACGCCGCGCCGCGGCGCCGCCGCAGAAAAGAATTATCTGGCGCCCGCAGACTCGCAACCCGTGGAACCGACCATGCTCGCCGAACGCCGTCCCCAGACCATCGGGGGCGCGCAAATTTGGGAAAAGCCGGCCGAACCCGAAGCTTCTGTTTTTGGCGCGTATCGAATCGATCAGGAAGTCAACAAGCTGATTGTCGGCAATCCTCATCGAATGGACGTGATGGCTTCGCGCGCGACCGAGGATCGTCGGGCAATCGAAGCTTCGCTGGTCAAAGCGATCGAATCTTCCGAAACGTCCGAAGATGGCCGGCGCCGCGCGCGGCAAGCGTTGGAAGAATACGGATTTGTCGCCCGCCAAAGCGCGACGATGTTAATGGGCCGCGATGCCTGGGAGCGTTCCTCTGCGGCCCGCACGTTGGGCCAGATCGGCGCTCAATCGTCGCTGTCGTTTCTGATTGAAGCCCTGCATGACAATGACTCAGTCGTGCGCAACCAGGCAGTCTCGAGTTTGGGTTCGCTGAAAATGCCGGCGGCAATTGGAGCATTGCTCGACATCGCGCGGCGTCATCCTGACATTCCGGCTTCCCTGCTGAGCGAAACGCTGAGCGCGTGCTCGGTCGAAAGTCTGGGCTATCTCGATGCGCCTTCGGCCGAACCAGTTATGATCTCAGGCGCGACGCCGGCGAACGAACCGGCCGAGATTGAAAAATTCGTTTCGTTTGAAGACTTGCCGGCCAACGACGAGGATCCGGAATTAATGGAAGCGCTGCAACAGCTTGAGTCCGGCGTTGACGAGGCCGCTCGCACCTTGATCGCGCAGAAGCTGGCGCTGTACCCGGTACAACGTTCGGTTGTCGCGTTGACCTCAATGGTGATGAGCGACGTGGACGCTTCGGTTCGCTCCGCAGCCGTGTCCAGTCTCGGCTCGATCGATCATGAATCTGTGTTCCCCGCCGTGCTTCTGGCCCTGGCGGACGAAGCTCGAATTGTTCAGGCCGCGGCGGCCCGCACCATGACAAGTCTCCATTTCGATCGGGCCGACGCCTACGTTCGCGTAACGGAAACCGCCGATCCGGAACTGCTGCAAAGCGTCGCGCGCGCTTGTATCAAGACGGGCATCGCCAATCAGGCTGTTGATCGTCTGGCCAGTGAAGATCGACATCAGGCTTATGAAGCCTTCTCGCTCTTTTCGCTGTTGGCCCGCGCAAACGAAACGGATCCGATCCTGTCTATCATCGAGAATCACCAGGATGAGGAAGCAAGACTCTGCGCCGTTCGCGTTCTCAGTCTGGCGCCTCAATCTTCGCTGGCTCCGAAGCTAAAAGAGATCGTTGCCCGCGAAGGCATGCCCGAGAATGTAAGGACCGCAGTACTCGAAGTTCTTTACAAACTTGATCAGGACCAACCGTTGCTCGACCTCAATGCAAGTGACAACGTGCCTGTGTCGTTGCATAATTCTCCCTGAGTCGGTGTCTTTCGTTGAGTTGCCCCAATGATTAGCACGATGAACCAGTCGCCCCGTTTTACCAAAATCTCATCCTCAGTTTTGAGACTCGGCTTGTTATTTCTGCTCGCTGCGCTATCAATCGCGGCGCAAAGCAGAATTATGAAGTCGGCTCAGCAATCCAATTCCAATTCCGGAAAGAGCCCGCACGTCACCACGCTCCATTCGCGAGACTCGCAGGAAGGCTCGCGAGTCGCGATTAGCTCGGACCAGTCGTTGAACAATTACGAGGCCTATCGCCGGGGCGATCATTTCTATGTGAAGATCCCCGCGACTGACGTTCCCCGGGCGGAAGCTGTGCGCGGCCGTGGGTTTGCCGACGTAAAAGCGCTGCGCACCGGTGACAGCACGGTCCTTTCATTTCGGCTGCAACCGGGCGCGACTGCCCACGTCGAACAGCGCGCTAACAAGCTCGATGTCGTCGTGACTGTACCGGGCGGCGCCTCGGCCACTCAATCTGATCGCGCTCGCGAAACGGCGCGATCAACCGCCAACGATCAATTACGCGGCGCGCAGCCCAACCTGCGAAGTACTGCGCCGAAGACTGCTAACAAGAATGAAGTCAGCCGGAATAATTCCTCTTCCGCCGCCCCGGCCGATCTGAATGCGAATAAGAAAGCCGGCTCGTCAACCAGTGCGCCGGCCAAAGCGACGCCGACCCCTGCCCCCACACCTGCGGCCAAGTCTTCGCCGACACCTAAGCCGGCCGCGACGCCGACACCGCAAAAAGCCATCGTCGCACACGCTTCGCCGACCGCGTCGCCCGTAACCCAAACAACTCAAACCACGCAGCCGCGGAACGACTTTTGGTCACGAATGAAGGAACGCGGACAATACTGGTTTCTCGTGGCCCAGCTAAATCCAATTCCCGTCGCTGTGGGAGCCGCCCTCTTAGTGTTGATAATCGGTCTATTGCTCTTCCAAAGACGACGCGCGAAAGCCACGCGCCGGGTTAAGCCCGCGAGTGCACCGGCAAAGAAAGTAACGAGCGAACCTGTCGCAGCGGCTCCGGCCACGGCGACTCTCGAGCCGTCGCCAGTCGTTGCGGCGGCAATGCCGCTGGCGACTGCTGCCGCAGTTACATCCCTCGCGTCGGAAGAACCTGCTCTCGAAGAATTACCCGCTGACGTTCCGCCTTTGGTTGTTGCGCCGGCGCCTGCGCCTTCGCCGGTTGTTGACGATGGACGCCGCGAGCGCGTCAACCAGGTGGCGAACGAAGCAAAGAAACTATTCGACGGCGCCGAGTATGATGAAGCGATTGTCGGTTCCGAAGATCGCGATACGCGCCGGCTGGTCGGTGCTGAATTGTTATCTGCGCTGGTTGGACGTAATCCGCAGCGACGCGAGCGCGCTCGCGAGGCATTCATGAAGCATGGATATTTCGACGATGCCACGCGGGACTTGCGAATTGCTGAATCTGATAATGAACGAGCTGCTGCCGCGCGCCGGCTCAGTTTTGTTCGTGATCGTGAAGCAACGCCCCATTTGATTGGCGCGCTGAGCGATCCTTCACCCGACGTGCGGCGAGCATCGATCGAAGCTTTGATGGACTTGCGCGATCCCGCAGCCATCGGTCCTTTGAATTCGTTGATGCAAACCGAAAACGACCGCAAAGTACCTCACACTTTGATCAAGCACGCAATCGAAGCGTGCGCCACTAGTGCTCCCGAGGCGCCTGCCACCTCCCTGCCGGCGTCAGCTTCCGAATCTTTTTCTCAACCAGCCCCCCAGTCATTTGAAACTGAACGCGAGGTGATCGAAATATGACGGCCCACGAACTGCTCTCTCAACTGCGCGCCAAAGGCGTTGAGCTAAACGCGTCCGGCGATGGTCGCCTGGTTATCGACGCGCCTAAGGGCACCATCACTGAGGAACTGCGTAGCGCGCTCGCCGCGAACAAGGCAGAGCTGATTGAAATGCTCAAACGGCCGTCCGTGATCGAGCCACCAGTCGCCGACGAGTTCACGCTGCCGCTTCAGCCGGAAGCGCCGCAGGCGTTTACCCCGACGCCAACCGAGTCCGCTCCCGAGAGTCGCGTTGCCGACAGCGTTGCCGAAGAGGTGTCTCAGCTTGAACGCGAGCTGATGCACTTGCGAACTGAAGAAGAGGCCCGCCGCGCCGAAGTCGAGGCCGCCCGCCTGGCGTCCGAGAATGCCCTGCGCCTTGAGCAGGAACAGTGGCGCAAACAGGAAGAAGAAATGGCTCGCCGCCGCGCTGAACACGAACGCCAGCGAATTTCGGTCGAAGCTCGGGAACTCGCCGATGAAGAAAAGCGGCGCGAGATTGCGGACCAGGAAATTCGTCGCGCCGAAGCCGAGTTAGAGCGAATGCGCGCAATGGAAAATGCGCGCCGCGTTGAAGTCATTGAGCAGGCCCGCGCGGCCAAGGCTTCCCATGAAGGGCAGCTCGAAGCGTTGCGTCAGGTCGAAGAGGAACAAGCCCGACGCCGCGCCGATGAAGAGCGGCAGTACCTGGAAACGGAAGCGAAAAAACGCGCTCATGAGGAAGAGCAAAGACGGCGCGCGGAGATGAGGTTACGCGCCATCGAAGAAGAAATCGAACGAGTGCAAGCTCGCGAACAGGCGCGGATTCAGGCCGAGCACGAGGCTCAACGACTGGCCGAAGAGGCTGAACGACGCCGGGCCGAAGAAGACGCGCGACGCCAGGCCGAAGAACAAGCTCGCCTGCGTGCCGAAGAAGAGGTTCGTCTGCGGGCGGAGATTGAGGCTCAGCTACGCGCTGAGGCTGATGAACGACGACGGATCGAAGACGAGGCGCGTCGCGTCGCTGAAGACGAAGCACGGCGCCGCGCGGAAGAGCAGGCGCAATTACTCGCCGCCGAACGTGCTCGTCGTTTGGCGGAGGAAGAGGCGCAACGCCGGGCTGAAGAAGAAGCTCGTCGCCAGGCCGAAGAAGCGGCGCGACTCCAGGCCGAAGAAGAAGCACGGCAACATGCCGCCGAACAAGCGCGGCTGCAAGCCGAACAGGAAGAACGCGAGCGAGCCGACACGGTAACTCGCGAGCGCGCGGAACTCGAAGCTCGTATTCGAGCCGAGATTGAAGCGAAGATTCGAGCCGAAGAAGATGAACGACGCCATTCGGAAGAAGAGTCACGACGCCGCGCGGAACACGAGCGAATCGTGGCTGAGGAAGCCGCGCGTCGAGTGACGGCGACGGAGTTTCCTTTTGAGCTTGAAAGGGCAGAAATCGACGAGCCCGTCTCTGAGTCCGACAATACTCAGGACGCCAAAGTTACCGAGATTGTCGAATGGTTTGAAGTTGGGCTTGAGAATCGAAAGGAAATCGTCCCGGCAGAGACCAGCCTGACACCGGCGTTTCCGGAAGATGATTTTGGCCCGGAAGACGCCGGCAGTGAGTTTCAGCCTGTCAGCATTCCCGAGGAGAGTTTCGCTGAGCCCGCGCACATAACCGGTGATCTCGTGCGTCAGTTGAAGAGTAGCAAACCGGCTGAGCGTGCCGCGGCAATCGGCGAGTTGCCACAGATTGGCGGCGAAGACGCTTTCCGGACCATCAGTGCGGCTTTTGATGATCAGTCGGCTGAGGTTCGCAGCGCCGCCGCCCGGGCGATGTTCGACCTTCAGGAAGATCGCGCTGCGACTTTTACGCGAGCGTTACGCGAAGCGGCGCCGGAACGCCGACGAAAGATCGGATCGGCGATTGCGACTTCCGGTCTGGCTAACGAGGCAATCAGAAATCTGACCGGCGAAAGCCGCGATAAGACTTACGATGCATTCTCGTTGCTGTTTTTGATGTCGAAGGCCGGTGAAGTTCAACCCTTGATGCGCGCGATCGAAGAGCATCCAAATATCGAAGTGCGCCTTGCCGTCGTGAAACTCCTGGCCTTGAGTGGACAGCCTGACATTCTGCCGGCGTTTCGGCGGATGGCTGTGCGCGGCTCGCTGCCGCCGGAAGTCCGCTCGGCAGTGATGGAAGCCATCTACCAGATCAGCAGCCAATCCCCTGCGGAAGCAACGTCAATGCAGTAAATCAATATTCGAGAGTAAGAGTGCCAGGCGCAGAGTGAAAGCTCTGCGCCTTTTTTTCAATGCGGCTACTTGGTCGGACCGTTAGCCATTCTTTGCGATATTGCACGATCGATCAGTTGTTGCACGGTCGTAGAAACACCCACCAACTTGAATCGCGTCATGAATTCGAGCGGTCCAAATTCTGCAAATAGTTTGCCGATTAACTCATCTGCAAAACTACTAGAAACAAGGGCGACATCAGTGAAATCAATAATGACTTCTTCACCGGGACACATTCGCGCCAGATTCGCGAGCCTATTCCTTAGCGGCGTGCCGGCAACTCGGCTTCCGAACGAATTTGCCTCATCGGCAATCTTAAAAGTAACGCGTTTCGCTTGTGGGTCTTCATAGCGTGACTCCACGTAATCGAATGGTTCGTGTACTCGACCGTTAAATTTCAATGCCTCTTGGAGAAGATCGGGGATCGAGAAATCTATTTCTGCGACTACGAGTGTACCCTCATACGGAACCGCTTCGCGCGCAATTTTCAAACCAACCGGTTCGTAAAAACTCAGCCTAGCGTAACCCGATTCCACTTGAAACGAGCCGTTGCTGTGGCTACAAATTTGGTACGTACCGAACAGTCCGTTACCTTGGCCAAGCGACTTATCTCTTGTAACTCCTTCACGAATGGCTTTGTCCAGCGCATCCACGTCAGACGTGAGTTCCGGATGACCTAACCTGAGCGAACTAGGTATTCCAATTCCTGCGTCAGCGACAATAAACATGACTCGTTTCTTGTTCCGCTGAAAAGTAGATACCTGAACAAATCCCCCAACAGGGGATTGAGCATGAACCAGAACGTTGTCCGTCAACTCATTGACAGACCATTCGAGCGCGGCAAAATCCTTTCGCGCGATATTCGGAATAGCACCCAAGATAGCATTCACAATACGGTTGACAGCATTGTATTGATCTTCTGCTGAAGAGTAGAGGGTAGCGGGAACCTGTGTATAACCTCGAAATGTCGAAGGCTCGTATTGTCTCGGATCGAGAAAATAGGCCCAATTCGCATTACGGAAAATTCTCTGCAGTTTATCTCCTGTCGGAAGTACCAATGAGAAGTCGATGCCTTCGTAATGTAACTTTGCCACTTGCGCGCAAAGCGCAAGCATTGGTGCAGGATACGCAGTTACGCAATCGGAAAAATCAAGCACAACGTCGACATAGCCGGCTTCTTGAATAGCATCGTGAAGGCCCGCAAGCGGGCGATGCAATTGTTGAAGCGCAAACGATCCCTGAAATATCAACTTATTGTCGCGACGGAAAACTCGAGAGTCCATTATTCTACCTAACCAACTTTCGGATTATCTCACGAATATTACGCGCACAAAATTCATAGGGCGTCGTTCGGTTGTTAACTTGCCTAAGGCCATTTACTATTTACGCTTATGCCGTTCACGCTGAAATCGGACTACAGTCCCTGTGGCGACCAGCCGCAAGCCATCGAGGCGCTGGTCCGCGGCCTGACAGATGGCGCGAAGGATCAGGTACTGCTCGGCATTACCGGCAGCGGCAAGACGTTTACCGTCGCCAGCGTCATTCAGGAAACGCAAAGACCGACGCTGGTCATCGCGCACAACAAGACGCTGGCCGCTCAGCTCTATCAGGAATTCAAATCGCTCTTTCCTGAGAATTCAGTCGAATACTTCGTCTCTTATTACGATTATTATCAACCTGAAGCATACGTCCCTGCTTCCGATACTTACATCGAGAAAGATGCGATCGTTAACGAAGAGATCGATCGTTTGCGGATGTCGGCGACGCGCGCGTTGTTCGAGCGGCGTGACGTGATCGTCGTCGCCAGCGTTTCGTGTATCTACGGTCTTGGCGATCCTGATGCGTACTACGGCATGCTCGTGTTTCTCGAGCCGGGCATGCGCATCGCGCGCGATACGCTTTTGCAGCGGCTGGTCGAGTTGCAGTACGAGCGCAACGACGTCGATTTCAAGCGCGGCAGCTTTCGCGTCCGTGGCGATGTCGTCGAGGTTTATCCCAGCTATCAGGACGAGGCTTATCGGATTGAACTTTGGGGTGACGAGATCGATTCGATTACGACCATCGATCCGCTGCTCGGCGAGGTCAAGCAAAAACACACCGCGCGTGTTCCTCTCTATCCAAAGTCGCACTACGTCATGCCGCGCGCGACTTTGAAGCGCGCTATCAAGTCGATTCGGCAGGAACTGGAATGGTGGGAACCAAAGCTGATTGAAGAGGGAAAATTGCTGGAAGCGCAGCGCCTGCATCAGCGCACAATGTTCGATCTCGAAATGTTGAAAGAGATGGGATTTTGCCGCGGCGTCGAAAACTATTCGCGACATCTCACCGGCAAGAAACCCGGCGAACCGCCGCCAACCCTGCTCGATTATTTGCCGCGCGACACTTTGGTCGTCATCGACGAGTCGCACCAGACGATCCCACAAGTCCGCGGCATGTTCTTCGGCGATCAATCGCGCAAACGGACGCTGGTCGAATACGGATTTCGTTTGCCGTCGGCCCTGGACAATCGGCCGCTTAACTTCGACGAGTTTGAAGAGCGCGTCGGCCAGCGAGTCTATGTTTCCGCGACTCCCGGCCCTTATGAATTAACGAAATCCAGCGGCGAAGTCATCGAGCAAATCATTCGACCGACCGGCTTGATGGATCCGGAAATCGAAGTCCGCCCCGTCAAAGGTCAAATCGATCACTTGCTCGGCGAATGCCGCATCCGCGCCGAACGTAAAGAGCGCGTGCTGGTCACGACGCTGACGAAAAAGATGGCCGAGGATCTGACCGAATACTTTACGGAAGTGGACGTGCGCGTGCGTTATCTTCATTCCGACATCGAAACGCTCGAACGAATCAAGATTCTGCGCGACCTGCGACGCGGCGAATTCGACGTGCTGGTGGGCATCAACCTGCTGCGCGAAGGATTGGATTTGCCGGAAGTATCGCTGGTCGCGATTCTCGACGCCGACAAAGAAGGCTTTCTGCGTTCCCAGTCGTCGCTGATTCAAACGATTGGCCGCGCCGCGCGCAACTCAAGCGGCAAAGCGATTCTCTACGCTGACCGAGTAACTGAATCAATGAAGTATGCGATTGATGAAACTCGCCGCCGCCGCGAGCTGCAGACTGTTTACAACCGCGAGCACGGGATTGTGCCCCAAACGATCATCAAGCCAATCGAATCGACGCTGATAACCGCAGCTGAAGCTGATTACTTCAAAGTTCCTTTGGAGCTGGACGACATCGACGGTTATAGTCCGGCACAGATTGAGGAAACCATCAACCGATTAGAATTCGAAATGCGTGACCACGCGAAGAAATTCGAATTCGAAAAAGCCGCCGAGCTGCGCGATCGAATCAAGTATTTGCGCGAACGCGAGCTGCAGGTTGCCTGAAGTGGCACAGACTTCAGTCTGTGAGATCGTTTCGAGGCGGGCTACCGCTCGCCAATCGTGTTCGGCAAAGATAGGAGGCGGGCAGTAGCCGCCTCTAAACAAACCGAAGATGGAATCACAGACTGGAGTCTGTGCCACAAACCCGATGAGTTTCTTGACCTGGCTCAAATCACCGGCTAATCATCGCGGCCAGATTCTCGACCTGCTGGTCTTTCTCGTTAACCTTTTTCTGCTCGGGCCATTTATCAATCTGCTGCAACGCCTGGGTCAGGGATTTTCGGCTAACGACAATGTGGCGGCGCAACAACTGGCTCTGATCATTCTGGCGGCATTTGTCGCCTACACGATCGGGGCAATCCTGAAACGGCCCCCTTTGCACGAACGCCGGTGTTCAATTCCCAGCCCGGACTACGCGGGCTGTCTGTATATCGGCTGGGTTTCGTTACACCTCAGCCTGTGTATCCTGGGGGCTGCTGTGATTGCCGCATCGTTTGACTGGATGCCGAAAGCCTTTCCGGTCATGGCGATGATTCTGCTGAGCACGCTGCCCACCATCTTCGCCACGCGTCTGGTTTTTCCCCCAAAGAAATTGGAATCGATGCCGGCCTGGCGCAAACATTGGGTTATCGAATTGTACGCTGACCTGCTCATCGCGGCGGCCGTGATTCTGCTGACAGTCATTTGGAACATCTGGATCTCGGAATTGTTCTTCGCCAACTGGCCCGGCGCTACGATTGGCGACAAGCTGTTTGCCGCGGCGATGGCCGCCGGGGCCTTCGCTCTCTTTTATGTCACCCCGCGGTTCATGTTTCTAATTGAGGATTTCAATCGCTGGCCAACCTGGGCCACAATCGGCCTGACCCTCGCGCCGCTTGTTGGTCGCATTCTGCTGGGAGAAGCGAAGAGCTAAGGATTTGGAGCTTCAACAGGGTGATCTTTCTCCCTCTCCCTTTGGGAGAGGTTGGGGGTGAGGGCTTGGGCGCTGATGTAGATTCTGTTCTTTGACTTCGGGCGACTCTCCACCGGAGAGTCGTCCGAAGTCAAAAGAGAATGGGGAGGGACTTTTCGCTAAGCCCTCATCCCCAACCCTTCTCCCAGAGGGAGAACGGAGTAGTAATGATGCTGACAAAAACTCAACCAGACGAGATTCAGGATTATCTGGCCGACGCAAGTTATGTGAAGGGCGGCCATGCTGGTCGCGTGACTTTTCCGGAAAGTGCTGCGGAAGTCGCCGAGATTCTTCGTCAGGCGAGTCGGGATCAAACACCGGTCACAGTTTCCGGTGCGGGCACCGGCACTGTCGGAGGGCGCGTGCCCTTTGGCGGAATCGTTTTAGCCACGGACAAGTTAAAACGAATGACGATTACGGGCGAGCGATGCGTCGCCGAAGCCGGCGTTCGTCTGTTGGAGCTTCAGTCCGCCGCGGATGCGCAAACACTCTTTTATCCGCCCGATCCAACTGAGCGAAGTTGTTTTCTCGGCGGCACGATCGCCACCAATGCTTCCGGCGCGCGCACTTTCAAATATGGACCAACGCGAAATTACGTCGAGCGCCTGAAAGTCGTGTTGGCCTCGGGCGAGACAATCGATCTTCGTCGCGGCAAGTTGTTTGCCGATCAAGTCGGCAAAGTCGCGCTTCCGCTTTCAACGGGTAAATCGCTCGAAGCCAAACTCCCGACTTATGAGATGCCGCAGGTTCGCAAGCATGCCTCCGGTTATTTCGTGGCGCCTGGCATGGATGTCATCGACCTGTTCATCGGCAGCGAAGGCACCCTGGGCGTGATCGTAGAAGCTGAGCTGAAGCTTCTGCCAAAACCCGTCGGGCTGCTGGGCGGAGTTGTTTTCTTCGGAGATGAAGACAATTTGTTGGCCTTCGTGCGCGAAGCCCGCGAACGATCTTTGGCGAACCGTGTCAGTAGCTCGAGCGTGAGCGAAAGCAACTTCGCCAATCTGGACGCTCGGGCCCTCGAATATTTCGATGTCGAATCGCTGCGGTTCCTGCGTCAGAAATATGAATCAGTTCCTGAGAAAGCCGCCGGCGCAATCTTCTTCGAACAGGAGACGGCGCCCGCTACCGAAGATCACTTGCTTAAGGAGTGGCTTGATTTGCTTGAGCAACATCAGGCGATGGTCGACGAATCATGGTTCGCCACCAACGAAACCGATCAAGCCAAGCTGCGTGAGTTTCGCCATGCGCTGCCGGTCCTGATGAATGAATGGTTCGCGCGCTACAAGCAGCGCAAAGTCTCGACCGACATGTCTGTTCCCGATGATGCGTTTGCCGGGATGCTGCGGTTTTATCAAAAGACGCTGCGGGGCGGCGATCTGCGCTACACGATTTTTGGCCACATCGGCGACAATCATGTGCACGTGAATATCCTGCCACGCGACGATGAGGAAGCGACGAGGGCCTGGGAAACTTATCGCAGCTTCATTCGCCGCGCGGTCGAGGTCGGCGGCACGATTTCCGCCGAACATGGGATCGGCAAACTGAAGCGGGACTACCTCGCGGTGCTTTACGGTGAGAACCATTTGCGCGAGATGGCGGAGCTGAAGCGAGCGTTCGATCCTGCGGGAATTCTGGGACGCGGGAACATCTTTGCGGAAGAATATATCAACGGATAAAAGACAGATGCTCTCATTCACACATCGCTTCAGCGAGGTGACTAAGGTTGCCTTTATGTCTTCTTAGCCGTTTTAACGGCTTACCCAAAAACCGTTAAAACGGTTTCCAATCCTTCACTCGCATCAGCTCCACCTCGCTGAAGCGAGGTGTGAATGAGAGCAATTCAAGTTTTCACGCTTTTACTATTCACGATTTACCTTTACGATTTACGGATTCATGTTCCGCTTCGTTACAGCCGGCGAATCCCACGGACGCGCACTAGTCGCGATCGTCGAAGGTCTGCCCGCTGGCCTGCCGATCGATATTGAACAAATCAATCACGAGCTCTGGCGGCGGCAACAAGGTTATGGCCGCGGCGCGCGCATGAAGATCGAGCAGGATCATGTTGAGATTCTCAGCGGCGTGCGCCATGGCCTGGCGCTCGGCTCGCCGCTGGCGCTGATAATCGAAAACAAGGATTGGGAGAATTGGAATGAAGTGATGGCCGTCAATCCGGCTGAGTTGGCGCCCGAGAAATCTCGCCGCGTGAAACGTCCCCGACCCGGTCATGCTGATCTTGCCGGCGGCTTGAAATACGATGCGCGCGATCTGCGTAACGTCCTCGAGCGCGCTTCGGCCCGCGAGACTGCCGCACGTGTCGCCTGTGGCGCGCTGGCCAAACAGTTATTGGCCGCCTTTGGCGTTGAGATTCGCAGCCACGTGATTCAGCTTGGAGGTGTTCCCGAAAGGCCCCTCGAGCTGACGTTCGATCAGATCGCCGCCATTCCGGAAGACGCGCCGCTGAATTGCGCCGACGCCGAAGCGCAACAGCGCATGATGGAGCTGATCGATGAAAAGAAAGCCGCCGGCGACACCTTGGGAGGCATCTTTGAAGTTGTCGCGCGCGGCACGCCGCCGGGCCTCGGTTCGCACACCTCCTGGGATCAAAAACTTGACGGCCGCCTGGCGCAGGCCATCATGTCGATTCATGCCGTGAAGGCAGTCGCGATCGGCGCGGGCATTGAAGCCAGTTCCCTTCCCGGCTCCGAAGTTCACGACGAAATTGGCTACAACGAAGAGACGAAAAAATTCATCCGCGACACAAATCGCGCGGGCGGGCTGGAAGGCGGCGTCACGAATGGCGAAGAATTGCGCGTGCGCGGGCATCTGAAGCCAATCTCGACTCTGCGGCGAGCGCTGCGCTCGGTCGATATCGATACGAAGCAGGAAGAGCGCGCCGCCTTTGAGCGATCGGACATTACTGTCGTGCCGGCGGCGGGCGTGATTGGCGAAGCGATGGTCGCGCTGGTACTCGCCCCGGCGATGCGCGAGAAATTTGGCGGCGACAGCTTGGGCGAGATGAAGCGGAATTTTGAAGGCTATCGCGAACAGTTGCGGGGATATTGAAAGATAATCCGCAGATTTTGCCAATGCGACGCAGTCAGTACCACCTGCGTTAGCAGGTGGGATCAAGCGATCGCATCCGCTCACGCGGATGGTACTGACTTCAATCTGCGAATTGATTCATCGCAACTAGCGAAACGCAAACCTTCATCGTAAAATCTGATCGATAACAATCAATTTTTAGGAAACTCGAAGATTAAGAATGTCACGTTTACAAATTGTTACCTGGCCGAATCCGGTGCTCGACGCGCCCGCGGATCCGGTCACCAAATTCGACGAAGATCTTAAGAAACTCGTCAATAACATGTTCGAAACGATGTATGCCGCGCCCGGCGTGGGCCTCGCCGCCGTGCAGGTTGGCATACCCAAGCGCCTGTTTGTGATGGATTGCTCGGGGGGCAAAGATCCGGCGCAACGAATCGTCATGATCAATCCTGAAGTCGTCGCCCAGGAGGGCAAACAGGATGGCGACGAGGGCTGTCTATCGTTTCCCGGGATCTTTTTTGGCGTGCAGCGGAACCTGCGGGCGGTTGTTCGGGCCCACGACGTCAACGGCAAAGAATTCGAAGTTGACGGAACTGATTTGACAGCGCGCTGCATGCTGCACGAAACCGATCACTGCGACGGGATCGTGTTTCTCGATCGCATGTCGCCGTTGAAGCGCGAAATCGTCAAACGCAAGATCAAAAAATTGCAGAAGGCCGGCGAGTGGCCCTCATAATCTCACCGATTGTAGTGTCAGAAGCCCGACCGTCAGGGAGGGCAACAACCGAAACGTGCCCTCCCTGACGGTCGGGCTTCTGACACTTAAATTAACGGAGCAAACAATGCCAACTGAATTTCGTAACGAACCATTTACTGATTTCACCAAAGAGGAAAACGCGGCCGCCATGCGCGCGGCCATCGGCAAAGTCTCTCAGGAACTCGGACGCGAGTATCCGCTGGTCATCGGCGGCGAACGCATCAAGACCGGCGACACGCTGGAAAGTATTAATCCGGCTAATCGGACGCAGGTAGTAGGAAAGTTTCACAAAGCGACGAAAGACCTTGCAAACCGCGCAGTTGAAACGGCCGCTGAGACCTTCAAAACCTGGCGTAACGTGCCGGCGGACGAACGCGCGCAGTTGCTGTTTCGCGTCGCTGAATTGATGCGCTCGCGGAAACACGAACTCTCAGCGTGGATGATTCACGAAGTGGCCAAGACCTGGCCGGAAGCCGACGGCGACACCGCTGAAGCCATCGACTTCTGTGAATTTTATGCGCGCGAGATGCTGCGTTACGCGAATGATCAGCCGTTGGTGAAACTCACCGGCGAAGAGAACAAACTGGATTACATTCCGCTCGGAGTCGGCGCGGTGATCCCACCCTGGAATTTTCCTTTGGCAATTATGGCGGGCATGACCGGCGCGGCCATCGTCACCGGTAACACCGTGGTGTTGAAGCCTTCATCGGATGCGCCGACGATCGCTTACAAGTTTTTTGAGTTATTGGAAGAAGCCGGCCTGCCGCCGGGCGTCGTCAACTTCATGACTGGTTCCGGCGCCGAAGTGGGCGACATCGTGGTCGATCATCCGAAGACCCGCTTCATCGCGTTTACCGGTTCGAAAGAAATCGGCCTGCGCATCAACGAGCGCGCCGCCAAAGCTCAGCCGGGCCAGCTCTGGATCAAACGCGTCGTCGCCGAGATGGGCGGCAAAGATGCGATCATCGTGGCTGACGATGCCGACCTCGACGAAGCGGCGACCGGTGTGGTGCAGGCCGCGTTCGGATTTCAAGGACAGAAATGTTCAGCCTGCTCGCGCGCCATCATCGATGCGCGAATTTATGATTTGATGATCGAGAAGATCGCCGAACGGACTGCCAAAATAAAAGTCGGCGCGCCTACCGACAGCGGCAGCACGATGAGCGCGGTGATCAATGAAAAGGCCTTCAAGACGATCAACGGCTACGTCGAGAAAGGAAAGTCTGAAGGCGGACGCGTCGTCGCCGGCGGCGGTTCCGATGGCGAGCAGGGTTTCTTTATCGAGCCGACCGTCATCGCGGACGTAAAGCCCGGCGACACCATCGAACAGGAAGAAATCTTCGGGCCCGTGCTCGCAGTGATCAAGGCCAAGGACTACGACGACGCTTTGCGAATCGCGAACGATACGGAATTCGGTTTGACCGGCGCGGTCTACTCAACTGACGAAGCGAAGTTGGATCGCGCGCGCAACGAATTTCATGTAGGCAATTTGTATTTGAATCGAAAATGCACCGGTGCTTTGGTCGGGGTGCATCCGTTCGGTGGCTTCAACATGTCGGGCACAGATTCCAAGGCCGGCGGCCGCGATTATCTTCTGCTGTTCATGCAAGCGAAGCTTTCATCAGAAAAAGTCGGCGCGACGCGGAAGCGAGCTGAAGCCGGAACGGCGATCTAGATTCATTCGCCTGCGGCTTTGCCGCAGCAACACTGCGGAAAGGCTTTGCCTTTCCGATCGGCGTGAGATATTGATAAGAGGCTACGCCTCAGCGGAGGCGCAGCCTCCTTTTTGTTCCTGATGTGACCCGGTAAGGCTAAGCCTTACCGCACTGTGCGGCGGCAAAGCCGTGGACAAATATGCGCATCGTCTTCATGGGTACACCAGAATCTGCGGTTCCGTCCTTACGGCGGCTGGTTGATGATGGCCATGAAATCGTGGCGGTCTGGACGCAACCGGACCGGCCGGCCGGGCGCGGAAAGAAGTTGCAGCAAGCCGCAATCAAACAACTCGCGCTGGAACACAATCTTCAAATTCACCAACCCGAGAAAATCAAAACTGCCGAAGCGAAAGAATTATTTGCCTCGCATCAAGCGGATGTTGCGGTCGTCGTCGCTTATGGCAGGATCCTTCCTGCGGAATTTCTTAGCACGCCCAAACATGGCTGCGTCAACGTGCACTTCTCTCTGCTGCCGAAATATCGCGGCGCGGCGCCGGTCAATTGGGCAATGGTGAATGGCGAAACAGAAACCGGCGTGACGACCATGCAGATTGTGGAGGAACTCGATGCCGGTCCGATTCTCCTGCAACACGCAACGAACATCGAACCTGACGAAACCGCGCCTCAACTCATGAGTCGATTGGCCGTCATGGGCGCGGATTTGATCAGCGAGACACTGCGAACACTAAACGACATTCACCCTCGGCGTCAGCTCAACGAAGACGCCTCGTTTGCGCCAATGCTGAAGCGCGAGGACGGCGTGATTAACTGGTCGATGGATGCCTTCACGATCGAGCGTCGCGTGCGCGGCTTTCAACCATGGCCGAATGCCCACACAATTCTGACATCGCAGCGGCTGATTATCTGGAATGCGAAAACTGAATGGATCGAGCAGCTACAATTCCCTCCAGGCCTAATCATAGAAGCCACTGGAGATCGTTTGACCGTTGCCTGCGGCGAAGGAACCGCTTTGCGCGTTTTTGAATTGCAAATGGAAGGCGGACGCCGCATGGCCGCGCGCGATTTTATGAACGGCGCACACTTGGAAGTTGGGCAACTTCTCGGCAACTGAGGGATGCTTCGCTGATAGCGCCCTCTTTGCGTGACTTTGCGTCTTTGCGCCTTGGCGTGAATACATCTGTGCAAAGTAGACGGTTCACGCAAGGGCGCAAAGACGCAAAGTCACGCAAAGAGAACCCCCATCCACGCACTTCTCTTTCGCTCAAACATTTGACGCCTCCTGGCCGCTGTCATATTCTTCGCAACCGCCAATGAAGGCACCGCATGAAGAACTTCACCCGCAGAATGCTGCCAGTACTCGGGGCGGTAATTGTTAGTGTCGCGGTGTCGGGTTGTTCCTTGAGCCGATCGAAATCGAACAACCGGGCGAATGCGAATGCGAATCGCACTGACAATCGCGCCGCTGAAACACCTGAACCATCAGGACAAAGCTCCAACGACCGGACCAGCGACACAACAAATTCTGCCAACGAGATTTCGGACGAGTTGCATACTCCAGAGCGAGGCAGTCTGGAACGCGAAGGAATGATGAATGCTTTGCGCGCAGCTTTCGACGATCGGAGCGGTGGCTACTACACTCCTCATCGCGGCAATATTGTTTTCGTAGTGAATTATCTGAAGGCCCACAACGGCTGGGCCTGGACCTACGCAGATCCGACTTCGTCCGACAAGAGCGATTCATTTGGTGAGTTCAGTGGGTTCCTGCTTCATTCGGAAGGCGGACAATGGAAGGTGATGAAGTTGCCGCCGATGGTTGATGACCCGAACGATCCTGAGAATCTTGATTATCCATCACGCCGCGACGTCGAAAAGATTCGCCAAAAGTATCCGACGGCGCCGGCGGACATCTTTCCCAGACCCTAACTCAGTTGCAGGTCTACTCTGCGCTCCTCTGCGAAAAACCTCGGCTCGTCCTCTGCGGTTTATGCTGTAACGAAGGTAATAACCGCAGAGGCGGCAGAGACAAGAGACGGCAATTGCATGGTTGCCTCACCCAGCCCGCGAAGCGGGCGGAAGTTCTGTAGCCCACGGCGTAAGGCGTGGGTTTCTGCGGGCTATGAAGAAATCCAGCCGCAGCGCGGCGAAACTCAACCGTGAAGTGTTCCGCCGCGCTGCGGCTCATACTGGTTTTTTCGAAACGCAATCCCATGGCTCACGCCATGGGCTACAGATCTTTTGCCGCTCCGCGGCTGAAATCCGACCACGATCATTCTCAGGCAAGCAAATGAGGTGCTCCAGTAGGTGAATCAACTATGTAATTGCCCAACAGAAGGACTCCCCTGATCAACTTAATTAGGGTACGCCGGCACGGTCCTTAAGTCTCTCGATCCACGCCGCATTTTCTTCCATCGTCGCGCGAAAGGCTTCGCGCGGCGCGACGGTTTCGACGTGCATATTGTCATCGGTGTTGATGACGACGCCGGCGACGGCCGGTCCAAACTGCTTTTCATCACAAACGAACCAGGCGCGCACCTGTTCAGGAGTCTTCAGTCCAACGCGACTAAGATCGGTAAGTGCACGCGGATCTTTCATTCTCTCGGTTATGCGATTCAAGTCGATCGGCGTCGCGCTGCCGAGCAGGATCAGGTCCTTCCCTTTCGCCGCGCCTTCGATGCGAAAGATTGTCACGTGAGGAAAAACCTGGTGAAAAGTGGCCAGCACCGATCGCAAACTCTCAGTCGAGAGCTGATAAATCTGCACCCATTGCACAAAAACACCGTCGTCGTGCAGACGCTCCCGTCCGAGTGAAAAGAACTCGCGTGTGAAGAGATTGGCGACGCCCGGAACCCATGGATGGCTCGGCTCGCTAATAATCAAATCGTATTTGGCGGGATTGACGCGCAGCACGGTCCGCGCGTCGTCAACGATCATTCGCAATCGCGGATCGTTCAAGGGACGATTGTTCACGTGCTCGAAATATCGTCCGGAAGTAATTGCCGCGGGCTCAATTTCTATGCATTCAACTGTTCCCACAGGCGACTGCAAAACCGAACCGACGGTGACTCCGGTCGCGAATCCGATCATCAGGACTTTTTCGGTGCGGGGCGCCACGAGCAGGCCAAGCTGTCCGGCCATGACCTGGGTCGCCATGTCATCCGCGTCCGAACCGTTCGTGCGTCCGTTGATGGCGACCGAAGTGATGCCCCAGTCGCGGCGGACGGAAACCGTCGCGGTGCGACCTTCCGCAAACATTAGCAGTTGGTGATCTGAAGGCCGATCTGTTTGTTGATTGTCCGGCGCGCCGCCGCGCGATTTTGCCAGCACGCGGACAAAGCTGTCGTAAGCCCCCGCAGAAAGCGCATTGAGATTCAACCGCGGCCAAAGCAAAAGTAGCGCAACGACGATGAGCGCAGCGCCGCCAATTGAGAGACTGCGGGACAGCGCGCGATCGGCAGTTGAGTGACGAGGCGCGTACGCGATCGCCGCGATGAAGACGCAAAGCGCGGTCATGCAGAAAATTGTAAAGCGGGTGCTGGTCAGCGGAATCAATACGAACGCAGTGACGGTGGCCCCGGCTATCGCACCGAGGGTATTGAGTGCATAGCTTTGGCCCACGCGTTTGGGAGGCGACGCAGTTTGCAGATTCGTTTCCCCGGATTCGCTCCCGGCCCAAGTCAAAACCAGCGGCATGATCATTCCCATCAAAACCGCCGGCACCAGAATCAGCAGTGTCGCCGCGGCGATTTGCAGCGCGAGCAGTCCCGTCCAGGAGTTGATGTGCAATCGGAGCCCTGTCTCAACCAGAAACGACGGAATTACGTTGGTGGTGCGCAAGCTGAGAAACAACGTCGCAGCGGTCAATAACTGGACGAGAAAGATCCATCGACGCAGCCTGGCGAGAACGGATCTTGAAATTGAGCTAACGATCCAGGCTCCCAGCGCAAGGCCGACTAGAAAAAGCGCCAGCACGATTGTGAATGCGTAGGTGCTGGAGCCGATGATCATCGCCAACAGGCGCGACCAGACTATCTGCATGCTGATGGTCACTAATCCGGACGCGAAAGCACAAACAAACCAGAATCGCGAACCATCCGTTGACCGCTCGTCGGTAGCCGTTGGTTCAAACGAAGCGACAGCATCTCGTGAAGTGGTCTTTCCCACAATCAATGCCGTCACGCCAATAGCCAGGTTCGCCGCGGCGGCGATCCAGGTGGTCACGCGCACGCCAAATAACGGCAACAGCAGAAACCCAGCGGCGACTGTTCCGGCAATCGCACCGGCGAGATTCAAAAAATACAACCTGGCTACCGCGTTGGCGCGCGAGTCTCCGGCAGCGCGAATCGCCGCAACCAACACCGGCAGCGTCGCGCCCATCAGCGCGGTCGGGAGAAAGAGCACAACGGCCGCGAGGAAAAAGCGCGACAACGCAAAACCATAGAACCCCGGATGAAAGCGCTCCCAAATGAACCCGTAGAAGAAGTCGATTCCGCGGAACAGCGCCGGCACCAGCAATGCGTACAAGCCAATCGCAATTTCGATCAGCGCGTAGGTTCGCAAGGGGTTTTTGATTTTCCTGGCGACGCCGCCGGCGATGAAACTGCCGATGGCCAACCCTCCCATGAATGCGGTGAGGACGGCGCTGATTGCGATCGTCGTGGCTCCAAAAACCAACCCGAGCATTCGCGCCCACAGCACTTCATAAATCAGACCCGTCGCGCCGGAGAACAAAAAGCAAACGGCAATCAGTCTGAATATTCGGTGAGATTGAATTGCTGCGGGATTTGGCGTCAGATGTGTGGCTGGCATTTAGGACATCGAGCCCCATTAATGGGTAACTGTATGATTGACTCAGCTCAGCAACCCGAAGGGTTGCGCTGAGGTGAGTCAACAATATGAGGCCCCATTAATGGGCCTTTAATAGTGCCTCGCTTTCCTCACCCAGGCGTAAACGCCTGGGCTACGGAAAACCCACGATGAAATCAGGTCGCCCCTTGTCTTTCGCTGCTTAAGAAAAGCCCGACTAGAGTCGGTACTCTAAACACCTGTCTTCTACAAATAAATCACAAAGGCGCGTCGCCAGATGCTTGGCGGGATCGAGCCCTGCGCCGCTGTCGTCAATACAATCAGGTAATTTGTTTCGGCGCGCAAATCCAGCGCGGCCGCCCGATCGATGGCGGCTTGCAGGTTCTGGTCCTTGGCCGCGTGCACTGGCCCAACCAGCGCCAGGCGTCGCAAGCAGGCATAAAGGTGTTCGAGGCCCGAACCAAACTTTCCGGCGTTCGTTCCGAGAATCAAACGAACCTCCGCGCGTTCCTGGACGAAATGTTTTACCAGAGAGGCTGCATGCGTCACGCCTCGCTCAAATCGAATGCGAAAATTTTCTTCGTCGATATCGTCAGTCAAAGTCGTATCGAGCACGATGGTAATCCGGCGTTCATCTTCGGCGGCGAACTCGCGCACGGTTAGACGACGCGCGCGCGCCGTGGCTTTCCAATCGATGTGCCGCAAGTCGTCTCGCTGCTGGTAGTCTCTCAGCATCAGCAGATCCTGTCCCGCGCCGCGGCGCAAAGAAGTTGTCTGTCCGGCCTGCAACGGAAGGAGATTCAACTCGTCAGTAAGCGGCTCTGGCTTTGGATAAACCACGATGTCCACGTCGCGCGCGCTCAAGCGCCGGCGGTGCCGCAGAAAGCCAAAAGGAAATCGAGTCGAGAGCTCGAAGCCCTTCACCAGCACATGGCCGCGTTTCGGAAAGGTTTGTTCGATCGTTTGCTCGGCCGCCGCTCGATGAGGCACGTACGTAAAATATCCGAGCACAGTCTTCTTCAAACGCATCCAGGTCTTCTTCCCTTTTTCCAGTCCCGGCCGATCAAAACTGCCGCGCATCTCGACGAGGATTGAAAACGACGGCAACACTCGTTTTGAATTACGAATCGTGACGATCACTTCCGCCGGTTCGGCCGCAAAGATGTGATCCGGGAAACGCGCCGACACATTCAGATCGCGCAAACTCGCGCGCGCCGACATCCACGAGACAAAGAGCGTCGCGAGCATGATCGAAAAAATCATGAACAGCAGATTGTTGCCGGTGTTCCACGCCGCAAAGGCGACGATCGCCAGGATGACGATAAAAACGACGCCGCCGGTAGTGATTTCAAGTGGAAGACCGGTAGCCGAAACTTCTGCAAACGCCGAACGCGTGAGGGGCGGCACGACCAGCAGCATTATCAGCAAAACAAAAACCAGCGATGCGATGGCGCCGGTGCTCGTGAGCTCAGGCACGCCCAGCCGTCGGGCCATCAGCGTTAGAATTGCAGTGGATAAACCGGCGAGTACGAGCAGCGTCCCGAGGACCGGACGCCACCAGCGGTTACGTCCGACAAACTTCAGTTTGTCGTTCCCTCCGCGATCCTTAACTTGAGGAACCGCGACAAACTGAAGTTTGTCGGACATTTTCATCCTTGCTTCAGAGCGGGACGCTGATGGTCTTCATGATTTCGCGCAGGACAGCTTCAACTTCCTCGCTGCGGCGCATCGCCGAGGAGTAGCGCGAGCTGACCGCGATGCGGTGAGCAAAAACGGGGACGACGAGTCGCTTGATATCATCCGGCAGACAGTATGATCGCTCTTCCGTTAGCGCCAATGCCTGCGCCGCCCGAAAAAGTGCGAGGGTGCCGCGTGGACTGACGCCGAGGTCGAGCATCTCTGAAGCTCGCGTCGCGGCGACAATGCGCATCAGATAATCGATGATGGCGTCATCGACAGAGACTTCGCTGACTGACAGCTGCAACTCCAGAACATCGGCCGCACTCATCACCGGCTGCATTTCCTCGAGCGGTTCTGAATGTTCACGGTCGCGGAGAATTTGCCGTTCGTCGGCGGCGCCCGGATATCCAATGCGCAAGCGCAACATGAATCGATCCAGTTGTGATTCCGGTAACGGGTACGTGCCGTGATGCTCAATCGGGTTCTGTGTCGCGAGCACCATGAAAGGCGTCGGCAAAGAGTGCGTCACACCTTCGACTGTCACATGACGCTCGGCCATCGCTTCCAGCAAGGCCGATTGGGTCTTGGGCGTCGTGCGATTGATTTCATCGGCGAGAATCACATTCGCGAAGATCGGACCCGGTTTCCATTCGAAAAGCGATTCGTTTTGATTGTAAACCGAGAGACCGACGACGTCTGACGGCAGCAAATCTGAAGTGAACTGGATCCGCTGGAACGAGCAATCAAGGGCCAAAGCCATCGAATGGGCGAGGGTCGTCTTCCCTACCCCGGGCACATCTTCAATCAGCAAATGACCACCGGCCAGCAGCGTGACGATGGCCAGCCGCACCGCTTCGGGCTTGCCGCGAATGACGCGCTCGATCGCCGCTTGCAGCAGCTCAATTCTCTCTGCAGAGGTCGCGGCCAGCGCGTCGGGACGGGTGTTGGCGGTGCGTAGGTTTCTCATTGACGCCTAATCTTGCCCATTTTACATGTAGTTGGCCCACCTGACCATGTCGAATCTCGGGCGGGACGCTTTTGGTTCAGCTTGATGCCAGCCAGGCTTTGGCCTTTTCGGTTTTAGAAGGCAAGCTTAGGTTTGACGAACATTTGACCACAACCGATGTCCGAAACCTCCCATCACGGATCGCGGTTAGTTTGGACGATCGCGTGCTCGGTGGTGGTGACCTTATTTCATCGTGAGCTTTTCTGAAGGCCAGGCGTTTACGCCTGGGTGAGAAAGAGATGTGCTATTAAAGCCCCATTAATGGGGCTTTTCAAAACTGATCCTCATTTCATCTCAGGCGTAAACGCCTGGGCTACGGAAAAAAGTCACTTAAGTTGGGTCACTACCTCCCACGTTCCGCGAATGACGCCACTCCCATCGCTGTAGTAATATTGGCACGTCGCGCCGGCTCGACGCACTTTTGGGAACTGTTGGCGAGTCAGGTCGTTTAGCAAATTGAGGAAGTAATATGAAGAGAACTCACAAAACCCCGCGCAACGAATCCGGCTTCACGCTCATCGAGCTGATGATAGTGATCGCCATCATTGGCATACTGATCGGCGCCGCAGTGTACGGTTGGAAAACTGCTCAGAAAGCCGGTAACGAGGCCGCTACGCTGCAGAACCTCAAGACCATCGCCGCGGTGCAAATCCAGTATTACAACACTCACGCCCGGACGTTTGGCACCTTCGAGCAACTCGTCAAAGAACAGATGTTGAGCTCAAAGTTTTCGGGGAGTCCGCCGAATGTTGACGGCTACATCCTGGTCCTGAAAGTTACACCCAAGACCTCGACGTCACCCACTTCGTATACGTTGAATGCCGACCCGCAAACTGATAGCTCGGGGGGGAACCATTTCTATATGGATTCGTCTGATGGGAGCATTCACGTTAATCCGGCGCAGCCGGCCGGGCCTAACGATCCCGTCCAATAGCTGTGACCGCAACGCCGGTTGTGTTGTTGGAGTGCAACTCAGTTTTATTCTTCGCTTTGCAGTCATGAAGTTTTCCAGGATTAATGTTTTTGCGGTCGTCCTGGCGTCGGCAGTCTTGCCGGCACTGGCTTTATTCGTATCAACGAGCGGTCACGGGCAATCTCCTCAAACGGCCAACGCCGCCCAGAATGATCGCAAATCGCTGGTCAAGCCAACTCTTCTCGTAATCGATAGCGGTGGCAACACGATCGTCAACGCTTCCGCGCTGGAGTCAGCCGCTTCCGCCAATTCAACTCTCAGCAGTGAACTCACCTGGAAGTTTGGCGGCAAGGATCAACACGGCTGGTATCTCTATTCGCAACTAATTAAACGCCTGCTGAAGTCTGAGGATGAGCCCTATTCGAAGGGGTTTGCGTTGGCGCTCGCGCGTTGGCAGGAATCGTCAGGCGTTACCCCGACCGGCGTGCTCGATGAAGAGTGCTTGATGGCGATCGTTTCGAAGTGGCAAGCCGCGCGCATCAAGAATCGGGATCTGGCCTTGCCCGATCAACTTGTGACCGTGCCGGCTTCGGAGTTTTACGATCCGGAACGATTGGAAGAACTACGGCAAGTCGAGAAGGAAACCTATGCGGCCTATCAACGAATGTTAGCTGCGGCCATCGCCGAACCATCGTTGCGTCTCGGCCATAATGCTGCCGGCAAATTGAGCGGCAGCGAAAAGTATCTGAAGATTATTTCTTCTTTTCGTTCGCGCGAATATCAGGAGAAATTGCGCCGGGAATCTCCGAATGCCGGTCGTGCCGGGCTCGCGGTAAACAGCCCACATTTCACCGGCCGTGCGCTCGATCTTTATGTGGGCGGAGAACCGGTCGAAACCAAAGACTCCAACCGCGCCATTCAAGTCCAAACGCCTGTCTACCGATGGCTCGTGCGCAACGCCGAGCGATTTGGCTTCCGTCCCTACTTCTACGAGCCGTGGCATTGGGAGTACGTGGGCGCAAGCCAGTAAGACCTCGCCTACCTGCTGCGCATTCGCGCGGAAAGCAGAACAGAAACACCAATCTTCCGAGTCGGGACTGTCAATTTTGACAGTAGGCCGCCCACCTGTCGTGTGGGACGATGGCGCCCGAACTTTGCATTTTCGGGCGCGCTATTAATTCAGAAAAGGTGTGGGTTTACGGCCAGCAACTCACACCAAAGTGGAGGGGGTGAAGGTGCGTGTCTTTTGGCGACAAGAACGCGCTTTAAAAACACACCTTCCTTGGTGGGGCCGGGGCGCACAAGGGGGCTAACCCGGCCCACCGACTTTTTGTATTAACGATTTTCGAAACGGAGCTTGGCCTGAAGACTCGAAGATGGTTTCGAGTATCGTTCGCGAATTTGGTGAGGTGAGACTATTGCGTTTGCGATCTCTTCCGGCGCATTACCGCTGCGAAAGTGAATAGCCCAACGATAGTCCCCAGCAAGCTCACGCCGGCCAGGACTACGCCGCGATGTCCGTCCCAAGTCTGACGGACCCTAAGGCTCGCTGAGCCTAGAGCGCTTTGTTGATAGGCTAATGCGTCCGCCCTGCTGATTGCCGCTTCAAGCCGCAACTTGCTGTCGGTAATATTCTGGAGCTGCGCGACGATTGAGTTCTTCTCTGCCTGAAGTTGTTTCCGGCGGCTTTCACGCAGCTCTTCCGGACGGGTAGAGCCTACTCCGGCAAAATAGCGCTCGATGTTCTCCGGTTTCAGATCATAATCCAACTGGGTCAGACGAGATTGCAGCTCGGTTTCTTTGGTTTGCAGATCGCGCAATTGCGAACGCAGATTCTCGGCCGTCTGCGCTGCGCTTTGAGTGGCCTGAGCCAAAACAGGAGATGTACTCAGTACCAGGGCCAAAACGAGAAGAATCGAACTCGGATAACGTCTCATGACTTTACTCCCGATAACCTTATCGCCAAAAAACAACGCTCGGATGATTCGAATGTTAAGTGGCGAAATACTACTAAAAAGTAGGACGGATCGGCATTGGGCATTTTGCGAGGATACAAGTCGCAGAATGATACTGAAGCCAAATACCGGGAGCGCGGGCGCCTCGCCCGCATTGAGCGCGCAGCGCGAACAATAATCTGGGTTTCATTTTTCTTAGGACTTGCGCGTGCTGCGCACGCGTCTGCGGACGAGGGCGTCCGCGCTCCCAGTGTGAAGTCGCCCTTTCAACTCTGGCTGGTTTGCAGTCACGAAGCTGCTCACATCTGCGTCTCCGAAATCCTAACTGCGTGCCAGATGATCAAATCCCAATCGGGCGGCGCCGAGCAACCCGGCGTCGTCGCCGCATTCGGCACGGACCACAGGTATTCGCATCGCCGATAAAGGAAAGCTTCGTTGGGCGATGCGACGATTCATCGCTTCCGCAAACAAATCCCAGCCCGCCGCAGCTCCGCCTCCAATAACAATCATTTCGGGATTCAAAATGCTCATGAGATTCGCGAGCCCAACCCCAAGATAATCGCCCATGCGTCGAAAGATTTCGACCGCTAGTTCGTCACCTTTCACACCGGCTGAATAGACTTCTTCAGCCGTAAATTCACCATTGGCCGGCAAAACAGAATTGGGATAGCGCGCGCGTGCTGCGCGTGCCATGCGAACAATCGCGCTTGCCGATGCGTAGAGTTCCAGGCAACCGCGGCTTCCGCAATTACAGGGATCATCGGCGAAGGGGTCGACCCACGTGTGGCCAAACTCGGCCGCAGAACCGCTGGCGCCGCGCCACAACTTTCCTTCCAGAATGATTCCGGCGCCGACGCCCGTTCCCAACGTCACACAAACAATTGACTGCCGGCCCCGCGCCGCGCCCAGCCACATCTCTCCGACCGCCGCGGCATTGGCGTCATTTTCCAGAAAGGCCGGAAGTGAAAGCTCTTTTGACAAAGCGCCGGCCAGGGGAAATCCCTCCAGACATAAGAGCTTGGGCATCTGCACAATCGATCCAGCGTCGGCGTTTACCGTACCCGGGACGGCGATTGAAATTGCGCCAATCGTACCTGCTGATTCCTGACAATGCTCTTCGCATTCGCGCGCCGCCGTCACCAGAGCGTTTACGATTTCGTCCGCAGTTTTAGCGGCGGGCGTTCTCGACTTGTGTCGATAGTGCACCCTCCCCCGATCATCGATCAGCGCCGCGCGTAGATGCGTGCCGCCGAGATCGGCAGCGAAGACAAACTCGCGATTCGTCTTGATAGTTTGATCGTTTGCGCTCATAACGGTTGCGAGCGTCACAAGTTGCGAATCTTCTCTGTGTCTCTGTGCGTCCCTCCGTGCCTCTGTGGTGAAAATATCTTAGTAAGATCTAACCACAGAGACACGGAGAAATTCACAGAGTCACCGAGAAAATCGAATAATTAAGACACCCCATCATCGCCGGACTCGCTGAGTGTCGCTTTCGGAATGCGGCCATAAATCTCAGACAAGTGACGCAGTCGCGCGGCGTGCACGCCCGTCGGGTCACCATCACCAAACCGCCAGGTCCAATTTCCTGCGTTACTGTTTGGCAGATTCATGCGCCCTTCAGATTCAATTCCCAAAACGTCCTGCAACGGAATGATCGCCGTGTCGGCGACCGACTGAAGCGCCGCGCGAATAAAGTCCCAATGAATCTCATCGCCGTCTGTGTTGAGATACTTCCGGCAGAAATCACGCTCGGTTTTGATTTCAGCTTCCGCCCGAGTTGAGCCTTCGCCCGATAAACTGTGAAACCACCCGGCGGTTGTGTCGTTGTCGTGCGTGCCGGTATAAGCGACCACGTTTTGACGATAATGGTGCGGCAGATTGATATTCTCCGCGTCGCCGCTAAAAGCGAATTGTAAGACTCGCATGCCGGGAAACCCGAGATCGTCACGTAAAGCTTCGACGTCCGGAGTAATCACGCCCAGGTCTTCAGCAATGATGGGCAGCTCGCCCAACGCACTTCGAACCGCAGCAAACAGTTCCCGGCCCGGCGCCTCAACCCACTGGCCCCGCTCAGCCGTTCTATCGCCGCCGGGAATTTCCCAACATGCGGCGAATCCGCGAAAGTGATCGATGCGCGCGACGTCGACCATTTTCAAAGTTGCGCGCACGCGTTCGATCCACCATTTGAAACCGTCGGCGCGCATTCGGTCCCAATCATAGATTGGATTTCCCCAGAACTGTCCCGTCTCGCTGAAGTAATCCGGCGGCACGCCCGCCACGACGGTCGGCATTCCGTGGTTATCCAGTTTGAATTGTTCGGAGTTGGTCCAGACATCGACGGAATCGTGCGCGACAAAGATCGGTATATCGCCTACCAGCTTGACTCCACGCTCGTTGCAATAGGCTTTGAGCGCAAACCACTGCCGGAAGAAAAGAAACTGAAAGAACCTTTGCGCATCAATCTCTTTCTGAAAGTTCTCGCGAGCAGGCGGTAACGCTGCAGCTTCACGTCGAACGAGCGCGGCGTCCCATTCATGCCAGGCCGAACCGCTGTGCGCAGTCTTCAGCGCGCAAAACAAAGCAAAGTCGTCAAGCCACGATTTGTTTTCTTCGACGAAGGTTCGGAATGCGCTGCGATGTTCATCGACTTCATTGCGCTGAAAGTTCGCGTACGCTTTGCGAAGAATTTTCTCTTTCGACTCATGCGCTCTGCCGAAATCGACGCGCGACGATTCGAACGAAATCTCATCAACATCAGCTTGAGACAGCCAGCCCTCAGCCGAGAGTCTTTGCGGGCTAATTAATAAAGTGTTGCCGGCGAAAGCCGAATAGCATGCGTAAGGCGAATCGCCGTAACCGGTTGGGCCCAGCGGCAGCACCTGCCAGAGGCTCTGGCCGCTCGCCACCAGAAAATTGGCAAACTTGTAAGCCTCGTCGCCGAGGTCGCCAATGCCAAAGCGCCCCGGTAACGAAGTTGGGTGAAGCAGAATTCCGCTGGCTCTGGAAAAGGTCATTACGGTACGCACGCCTCCGGCGTGCTGCCAGTCGTAAGCACGCCAGAGGCGTGCGTACCGATCTCATTTCGAGTTGAGCTGCGCCGTAAATTTACTTAACAACCAATTAATGAAATCGGCCGCTCATGATATGCGAAAAGCCCCAGACAGGTCACGAGGGCTGTCCTTTTTTGAGTGAGTGGATCACGGCTTATTCAAATATCGAATGTTATAATGACTTCGTGACCAAGTTAATAACGTTAGCTACGATTTGCCTGATCGTTACTGTAATTGCGCAAGGTGGTTCATGCCGCTCAGGCAATGCCAACACCGACATGACGACGTCGCCTAAAACCGACAAACTGCCGACCGGTGTCTGGGGCGGCGAACACATCAACGCGGAAGTGACTGAAACCGGCGTTGAAATTGAATTTGACTGCGCGCATGGTTCGATCCCAACCCGCGTAGTGCTCGATGCCCAGGGTCGCTTCAACGTTCGCGGCAAATTTACCGCCGAGCGTGGCGGACCAGTTCAGCGCGACGAAGCGAGTAACGACCGTGCGGTTCAATACGCGGGAACGGTCAAGGAAAAAGAAATGACTCTGACGATTTCTGATTCGAATACGAAAGAAGTGATCGACACTTTCACGCTCAAGCACGGTAGCGAAGGTCGAATTAGAAAATGCCGTTAGCGACTCTCCATTCTCGTAACTCTCAATTAGACTATCAATCAAGTTTCTTTCGTTGGTTCAAGAGATAAGGACACATATGCCTGTTTCCGTCGAGTTAAATCGTCGTCTGCGTTGGGCTGATGCCGACGCCGCCGGCCGCCTGCATTTCCCGCGCATCTTCGAGATCATCGAGGAAGCTGAAAGCGAACTCGTGCGCCGGATTGATTGGCCCATGAACCGGAGCATGGGCTACGACTTTCCGCGCGCGCACATCGAATGCCGGTTCGTTCGGGTTATTAGTTTGGATGATCAGTTTCGTCTACGACTCAACGTGGCGAAGCTGGGCCGCACGTCTATTCGATATGAATATCAGGTGTTCGGCGCCGACAACGAATTAGCCATCGAAGGCAGCATGACCATTGTCGTGGTTCAGCATGGCAAGCCGACGCCAATCCCGGACGCGCTGCGCACCGCGCTCGAGGCGGACACGGTGTACACGGCATAGGCTGGGTCTTTGACAGTTTAGAGTTCAGCCGGGCTTGTAAAAAATCAGAGAAGCTGATCCAAACCTCAGTAGTTAGGCGTAATAAACCGAACTGTAAGAATCCGCTCGAAAATGTAATTACTCAATGAGCTGCGGAGCAGCGGTCAGAACTAAGCCCAGGGCGAGGCTTTGCGAGCCCTGGGTCACGCATCGACAATTGTTGGAAGCTGCGGAGCAGCGAAAGCATCGCTCCCACAGATATCTCTCTTCCAACTCTATGCCATGGCTCTTGAGTAGCGCCTTGAATTCCTGCTCGAACGAGATCCTCGAGTGATGCGCTTCCTGATTGCGGATATAGCGTTGCACTCGTTCAACCTGGGATTGGCTCACGCTGAATGCACCATATTTCACCTGCCATTTGAATTTGCCATCCGTTTGACGGCGGCCCCAGCCCGACGAAATCGATTTGAATTTGTTCATGAACTCTGCAATCGAGATCACTGGTTTGATCCGGGCCAATACGTGAACGTGGTCGACGGTTCCATTTATCTCCAGCGGAGTGCCGTGAAGACCATTTACCATGCCGCCGAGATACTGATGTAAACGCGGGCGCAAGTCTTTCGTGATCAGTAGATCCTTCGTTCCGTAAACGATGTGATAGACCAGATTCGTGTAGGGCTAAGATCGTATCGCACGAATCAAGCAGAAATACTGGGAAGCCAGTAGTGGTGTTGATGGCGCGGAAATTAGGTTGAATAGAGAGATTCTTGCAAGCAACCTCTGACGCTGCTCCGCAGCTCCCAACAATTTTCACCGCGCAACCCAGGGCTCGCAGACTCGCCCTGGGCTTAGCTCGGGGCGCTGCTCCGCAGCTCATGAGTGAGGACGCATAGAGATACAAAGAGAGTCAGGAACGCCAGGTGTGAACTGCCTGAGCCCCAACGCGCGTTATGTCTTTGAATTCTTCCTCTGGTATTTTAGCTCTGCAAAAATCTGATTCACCTTTCGTGTCGAGATGTCTACGGTCGAAGCCAAACTACAAACCAACATTAGCCAATCGCGCGAAGCTCTGGACGCCTGGGTCCGTGAAGTTATTCAGTGGCACTTCGATCCGGCCACGGGTTGTCCATTCTGGCTGGATTACGCCAAGTCCCTTCCCTGGGATCCGCGCAAAGAAATCCAGACCTACGACGACCTGTCGCGTTTCGGTTTTTTCCAGGATGAGTGGTTGCGCGGCGGCCCCGTGCGGCGCTGGGTGCCCAGGGCCTATAGTGATCGCCCCGTTTACACTTTCGAAACCGGCGGGAGCACGGGCGTGCCGAAATCACGAATCAACGTAGAAGATTTTCGTCTGGATTATGAAGCATTCAGCGCTACCCTTCCGGAAGAATTTTTTCCGAAAGGCGCGGATTGGTTATCGTTAGGACCAACGGGCCCGCGTCGCTTGCGCCTCGCCGTCGAACATCTGGCGCAGTTCCGCGGCGGCATCTGCTTCATGGTGGATCTCGATCCGCGTTGGGTCATCAAACTGATCAAGCAAGGCAAAGTGAAAGAGGCGGAAAGCTACAAACAACATGTTGTCGAGCAAGGCCTGACCTTACTTCGAGCGCACGAAAATATTCGCTGCCTCTTTACGACGCCGAAACTTCTGGAAGCGCTTTGCGAGAAAGTCTCGCTTAAGAAGATGGGAATCACCGGAGTATTTTGTGGCGGGACCGAAATGACGCCACAGTTTCATCGGTTCGCAGTCGAAGAGCTTTTGGAAGGAGCCTACTTTGCCGCGACGTATGGAAACACCTTGATGGGTTTGGCCGTGCATAAGCCGCGCATTCCGGAAGACAACTACGCGATCATCTATTATCCGCCGCTGCCCCGCGCGATGATTGAAGTGGTTGATCCGGAGAATCCCGAGCGAGTCGTCGAATACGGCAAAACCGGCCGCGTGCGACTGACCACTCTGACGAAGGAATTTTTTATGCCGCGCTTTCTCGAGCGCGATGAAGCCGAACGCGAACCGCCGTGCGAACTCTATCCTTGGGATGGCGTGCGCAACGTGAGACCGTTTTCTAAGTTGAATGCGTCGGTGGTTGAAGGCGTGTACTAAGATTTTGCCGGCGATGAGGTCAGTACCGGGAGCGCCGGACTGGAGCGCAAGCGTCCCGCTTGCAAACCTACAGAAAATCATCCGCGGCAATTGCAAGCGGGACGCTTGCGCTCCAGTACGACCCGGTCGCTACCGCTCCCGGTACTGACTCCATGGCCGCCGATCGAGTCGAACGTAGTTGCGCAGATCTAACAATGATTCAGATTCCAATTCTCCGCCAGGGTGAGCCCTACACCAGTCTCGATGTCGCGCGCGTGCCACATCACCGCACGCGCGTGCCTTTCGTGGAGATCAGCCAGGCCAACGCCGGGCTGATCCGCCGCGACCTTCGGGATCAAGCCTCTGGTCGTGCGGCGCTGACAAAGTTTTCCACCGCTGATTTGGTAAACATGTGCGAGCGTGGCGCCGATCATTTTCTTAACGACACGCTTCCGCTTGGCAGCGAGCCGCAATCGCCGGACGACTATGTGCGACAGGTTTCCGCGACCACCGGATTGCCGCATCCGCTGGCACGCCGAAACATGCAAAAGATCCGCACAATGTTCGCTGAGATGAAGAACGTGCTGGATGGACTGACGAGAAATCTGAATTGGGAAATTCTCGATCGCGGCTTCGGAACGTTTGAAGGACACCCGTTGAGTTTCTTCCCACGCACAGAGTCGCTGGGCATTGTCCTGCCAAATAATTCTCCGGGAGTTCATTCACTCTGGATTCCAGCGTTCGCACTTAAGACGCCGCTGGTGCTGAAGCCCGGCAGTGCCGAGCCCTGGACGCCTTATCGAATCATCCAGGCACTGATCAAAGCCGGAGCGCCACGCGAGGCCTTCAGCTTCTATCCAACCGATCACGCCGGCGCCGGCGAAATCCTCCGAAGCTGCGGCCGTGGAATAGTTTTCGGTGACACATCTACGACCAGCATTTGGGAGAACGATTCGCGGATCGAAGTACACGGACCGGGTTACAGCAAGATCGTGATCGGTGAAGACTGCATCGACGACTGGGAAAAATATCTGGATGTGATGGTAGCGTCGATCGCTGAGAATGGTGGACGTTCGTGCATCAACGCTTCGGGCGTCTGGGTGCCGCGGTACGCGGAAGAAATCAGCAAGGCTTTGGCCGAACGGCTGGCGCAGGTAGTCCCGCGCGCGGCTGAAGACGATGCCGCGAAGTTGGCTCCATTCACCGACCCAAACGTCGCGGGGCGTATCTCGACGATGATCGATCAGGGCCTGGGCGAACCAGGCGCGACGGACATGAGCTCTTCAACGCGCGGCAGTGAGCGATTGGCGAATTGGAATGATTGCTCTTATCTGTTGCCGACGATCATTCTTTGCGACGAAGCAACGCACCCGCTCGCGAATCGGGAGTTCCTCTTTCCTTTCGCGACTGTCGTGAAGATCGATCAGGCTCAGATTCCCGAGGCACTTGGCCCAAGTCTCGTGGTTACTGCAATCACCAACGATCCGAAACTCATTCAAAGGCTGGTGTCTTCGCCCAACGTCGATCGCCTGAACATCGGCGCGGTCGCGACGAACCACGTCAGTTGGGACCAGCCGCATGAAGGCAACCTATTTGAGCACTTGTATGCGCGGCGGGCCTTTCAGCGGGCGGTTGCCGGGTGAGGTTTTTGAGATGAAGATTCTCTACCTCACAGGCGGCGCCGGACGGATGTACTGCGGCAGTTGCCTGCGCGACAACGCGTTGGCCACCGAACTAATCGCGCGCGGCCATGACGTAATTCTCCTCCCGGTTTACACGCCCACCTTCACCGACGAGCCGAACGTGAGTCAGAACCACGTGGCGCTCGGCGGCATCAGCGCCTACCTCGAACAATACGTTCCGCTCTTCCGCAGAACACCTGCGTGGCTTGACGGCATTTGGGATTCAAAATGGATGCTGAGTTTGGCGTCGAGAGGATCAATTTCGACGAACCCGAAAATGCTGGGCGAGATGACTGTTTCAGTGCTCAAGGGTGAAGACGGCTTTCAAAGAAAAGAAATTCACAAACTGATTGATTGGCTGAAGCGAGAACCACTTCCGGACGTCATCAGCCTGCCGTATTCACTCTTGCTTGGTCTGGCCGGCCCGCTGAAACGCGAGCTGAACGTGCCAATCTGTTGCACGCTTCAGGGCGAAGATCTTTTCCTCGACAGTTTGAAGGAACCGTATCGAGCGCAAGCTTTAGATTTGATTCGCAGCCACATCGAGCACGTCGATCTTTTTCTCCCTATCAGCGAATTCTACGCCGAATTCATGCCGGGCTATCTCGGCATCCCGAGCGAGAAAATGCGCGTTGTGCCGATCGGCATTAATCTTCAGGGCTTCGAAGCCGTGAAAGCAAAAACGAACGGATCGTTCACGGTCGGTTTCCTGGGACGCATCGCGCCTGAGAAGGGCCTGCATGTTCTCGCCGAAGCGTACAAGTTGATGCGCGACGATATCGGCGACGCGGAAGTCCGTTTCGAAGCCGCAGGATGGATGGCGGCTGACTGCAAGTCTTATCTCAACGATATTAAGAAACGTTTTGATGAGTGGGGCCTGGCTACGGAGTTCAATTATCGAGGCGTGCTGGATCGGCCGCAGAAAATTGAGTTCCTGCGCACACTCGACGTAATGTCGGTGCCTGCGACCTACGACGAGCCCAAAGGAGTGTCGTTGCTGGAAGCGTTGGCTTGCGGCGTGCCGCTCGTGCAACCACGACGCGGCGCGTTCACCGAGATTGTGGAAAAGACTTCGGGTGGCTTACTGGTCGAACCGGATGACGCACAAAGTCTGGCGGACGGCATGTTAAAGATTTTTCGGGACCGTTCCCTTGCTGACGAACTTGGCACGCAAGGCGCTCGCGGGGTTCGTGAGCACTACAGCGCTGCCCGGATGGCCGATCGGGCGCTTGAGGCATATGAGAGTGTTATTGGCCGCGGATGAGATCTAGCCCGCGAAGCGCGGCGAAAGCGTAAAGCCTGGGGTGGAGCGAAGCGAAACCCCAGGATGGCTTGCCACCCAAGTCCAAGCCCACGGAGTGGGTGACAGCCAATTCGCAGCGGGCACCGCATATCTGCTTTCGCACGCTTCGCGTGCTCCGATATTGTGTTAATTCCGATCCTGGGGTTCCGCTTCGCTTCACCCCAGGCTTTATGCCGGCACCCGCTTCGCGGGTTGTTTAAGCGGTCAGGTTTGCATTGCTAAAAGTAGAAAACATTTCAAAAGAATACGCGTCGCCGAGCGGGACGCTGCGCATTCTTTCTGAAGTCTCATTCTCACTCGCGCGCGGTGAGGCCGTTTCGATCATGGGTCCCTCCGGGAGCGGCAAGAGCACGCTTCTCTACATTCTAGGCGCGCTTGAACCACCCAGCAGCGGCAGCGTCACCCTCGACGGTCAGAACCCATTTCAACTTAACGCCCGGCAGCTTGCCGCCTTCAGGAACAAAGAGATTGGTTTCATCTTTCAGGATCACTGCCTGCTGCCGCAATGCTCGGTAATCGAAAATGTTCTGACGCCGACTTTGGTCTCTGAGAATCGTCCCGATGCCGCGGGTCGTGCTCGCGAATTGATCGAACAAGTCGGATTGCGCGAGCGAACTGATCACCGGCCTGCCGAACTGTCGGGTGGCGAAAAGCAGCGCGTGGCGCTGGCCCGCGCGCTCATCATGAAACCTCAACTCGTGCTTTGCGATGAGCCTACTGGCAACCTGGATCAAAAATCTGCGGACGCGGTCGCGTCGCTCTTTTTCGAATTGCATGAACGCCAGCAGACAATTCTGATCGTGGTAACTCACAACCCGGCTTTGGCCGCGCGGTTCCCTCGCCGTTTCGAATTAAGAAATCAGCAGCTTGAAGAGGTTTGATGCGAACCGCGCAGCTAGTCACACGCAACCTCGCTTACTACTGGCGGACGAATCTGGCCGTGGTTTTCGGAGTGGCGACTGCGGTCGCGGTCCTGGCCGGCGCGTTGCTGGTCGGTGATTCCGTGCGGGCCAGTCTGCGGGATCTGATTCTGCAGCGACTGGGAAAAACCGACTACGTCATTGGGACTAACGAGCTCTTTCGCGAGCAGCTCGCCGCAGATTTACCAGCGCAACGGCAATCCAGTTTAGAGAAATTTGGGGCCAGGTGTCCGTTGATTGCGCTTGAAGGGAACGTCGGGCATGAATCGAATAAGCGCCGTGCCTCATCAGTTCGAGTCTATGGCATCGACGAAAGATTTTGGCAGTTCCATGGCCGGCAAGAGACGACGCCCCACAATCGAGAAGTCATGATTAGCGAGAGCCTGGCGCGTGAACTGGAAGGCCGTAACGGCAACTCGCTTCTGATTCGAATCAAAAAGCCGTCGTCAATTCCAGTTGAGTCCGTGCACGGACGCAAAGAAGATCTTGGCGTCACATTACGCCTGACAGTAATCAAGACCTTAACGCCTGACGCGCTTGGCGAGTTTTCGCTGCAGCCACAGCAGGGGCCCGTGCATTCTGTCTTCGTGCCTCTGAAACTCTTGCAGAAGGAGCTGGGGCAGGAAAACAAAGTCAATACGATTTTGATTTCGGACCGTGAAAACGCTTCGAAAGAAGTACCAGCTCGAGTAGCTTCGCTCACAAGGATCCTGAAATCAGCTGCGACCTTAGAGGACTACGGCATCAAGCTGCGCGCGCTCGAACAACAACAGGCGGTCTCACTGGAAAGAAACAGCACGCTCGTTGACGATTTATTAGCTCAGCAGGCGAGCGCGGTCGCAAATAAACTTTCAATGCGGACCTCGCCGATTCTTTCCTATCTTGCCAACCAAATTAAGTCCGAAGGCAAGTCGGTTCCCTATTCACTGGTGACTGCGGTTGATGACGCGACGTTTGAAAAACTTAGACGCGGAGAGAACGAGACGCGGGGACGCGGCGACACGCAGCCGGTTGTCGCGAACAAAATTATCTCCCCGAATCGGGCCGGCCCTGTGTCTGAGTCCGAGCGTCCTCCGATCATTCTCAACGAATGGGCCGCGCGCGATTTGGGCGCGACGCGTGGCAGCGGCATCTCGCTCGATTACTACTACTGGCACGACGACGGCCGTTTGGAAACCAGGACGGCGAATTTTTATCTGGCCGCGATTGTTCCAATCTCCGGTCTGGCGGCCGATCGCGATCTGGTGCCTGACTATCCAGGCATCAGCGAATCGCCCAGCCTGGCTGATTGGGATCCACCCTTCCCTGTCGATCTAAAACTTATTCGCAAACAGGACGAAGAGTATTGGAAGCAATACCGTACGACCCCCAAGGCTTTCATCCAATTGAGCAAAGGCCAGGAGCTTTGGCAGTCTCGCTTTGGCAAATTGACGTCGATTCGTATCCAGGATAGTTCAGCCGTTCCGCCTTCAGCCGGAAAGAACAGCGAGCCGCTTAATGACGGAACTCCAAACGCCAGCGGCGAACTAGCAGCTAAATTTCGTTCGGCTTTGCAAACTGAATTGGATCCTGCGCAAAGAGGCTTTAGCGTCCTGCCGGTTCGCAGTCAGGGTCTCGAGGCCTCGCGCGGCGCGACGGACTTTGGGGAATATTTTCTTTACTTCAGTTTCTTTCTTGTCATCTCGGCGCTGTTGCTCGCAGCGCTATTTTTTAAACTTGGAATTGAACAACGGCTGCGCGAGATCGGCACGCTGCAAGCGATCGGTTTTTCGGCCTCGAAGATTCGCGGAATATTCGTAGGCGAGGGATTGGTCTTGTCGTTAGTCGGAAGCCTGCTCGGCTTGATCGGCGCGGTCGCTTACGGCTATCTGATTCTTCTGGGCTTGCGCACGTGGTGGGTCGATGCGGTGGGAACTACTTTGCTCGCGCTGCATGTTTCACCGCTGTCGTTGGCCTTAGGCGGCGCCGGCGGCGTATTGGCAGCTTTGATTTGCATTGTCTGGACGTTGCGGCAAATGGGGCGGGCTTCGACGCGCGGGCTGTTAGCCGGTACGCAGGCCTCCGGCCTGCTCGATGGAAAGCGGCAGCCGAGACGGCTGCGTACCGGCGTACGCCTCCTGATTGCCATCGCGGCCACTGCTCTCGCTGCGTTGTTGTTGCTCGCCGCGTTCTTTCACCTGATCCCGCAGGTCGCCGGTTTTTTTGGTGGCGGTGGTCTACTCCTCGTCGCATTACTCTTCTATCAGTCGTCGTGGCTGCGTCGGCCGCGGCGGCGCACGATTCAGGGCAGCGGGTGGCCGGCGATCTCACGCATGGGATTCCGCAATACGACTTATCGACCGAGTCGTAGCGTGCTCTGCATTACGCTGATTGCCCTATCGACCTTCATCATCGTCGCGGTCGATGCCTTCAGGCGGAATGATCGATCGACGATCCAGGATAAGAAATCAGGCAGCGGTGGATTTCCGCTGATGGCCGAATCACTCTTGCCGATTGTGCACGACCTCAACGCAAACGAGGGCCGCGCAGCTTTGAATCTCGGAAACGACGCGGGTTCGGCTTTATTGGCGAATACAACTTTGACGCGGTTTCGGCTGCGCCCCGGCGATGACGCGAGCTGTCTTAATCTCTATGCACCGGGGAATCCGCGGATTCTCGGTGCGACTGAGCAATTCATCAACAGCAATCGTTTCGCTTTTCAGAATTCTCTTGCCAGCTCGAACGGAGAGAAGACGAATCCCTGGTTGCTGCTGAATCGCGAGCTCGAGCAGGACGTCGTCCCGGTCATTGCCGATGCAAACTCGATGACCTACGTCCTGCACAAAAAGATCGGCGATGAACTGGCCATTGCGCGCGATCAAGGCGCAATTCGGGTTCGCTTCGTGGGCGCGCTGGCCGACAGCGTGTTTCAAAGCGAACTGATCATGTCGGAAAAGAATTTCATGCGGCTGTTTCCTGATCAGCAGGGCTATCGTCTTTTCCTGATCGACGCGCCCGAGCGTGATGCTTCGACTGTCACCGCGGTTTTGGAGGATCGTCTTGCAGACTTCGGGTTCGACGCCGTTTCAACCAGTGAACGTTTAGCCAATTTTCATCGAGTTGAAAACACCTATCTTTCAACTTTCCAGATGCTTGGTGGCCTGGGATTAGTCCTGGGCACGCTGGGAATGTCGGCGGTGCTTTTGCGCAACGTGTTCGAACGACGAAAAGAGTTGGCGCTGTTGCGCGCGGTGGGTTATAACTCAACGCACTTTGCGACGATGGTCTTTGCGGAAAATGCGCTGCTGCTTTTCCTTGGTTTAGCGACGGGAACTTTTTGCGCACTGCTGGCCATTGCGCCGGTATTTTTCGAACGCGGCGGTCGCCTGCCGAATATTTCCTTGGGCTTCCTGCTGCTGGCGGTTTTATTATCAGGCCTGACGGCGTCGCTGGTGGCGACGTGGGCGGCGCTTCGATCGCCTTTGTTGCCGGCGTTGAGAGCGGAGTAAAGAGTGGTTAAATCTAGTAACCAACATTCTGTGAAGAACAAGATCCTGATTATCGCAATTGTCATCCTGGCGTGCGATACGCTCCACGCTGTCGCACGACCGTCCAGGTTACCGTCTCAAGTTGTCAGGTTGGTGTGGACTGAAGTCTGTTCCGTCCCGTGTACGGATGAAGAGATTGCGCTATGGCGTAATGAACTCAAATATGAGTTACACGATCTGAACGGCGACGGGAGAGCGGAGTTTTTCGTGTACATAACTCACCGGGACTGGTGCGGGTCAGGATTCAATTGCACGTTCTGGGTCTTTCAACAAATTCCCTCAACCAATTCATATCGACTGCTCGCCAGCCATCCTGTTCTGCGAATATTGAAAACAAAGACGAACGGATACTCGGATTTAGAGAGTCATGGAAGGATGGGAGCTTGCGTACTGCCGAACGGTGAACTTGGACGAGAAATATATGTCACTGTCTTCAAATACAATGGCAAGGAATATGATGCGACAGTGCTGGGTGAGCAGTGCAGACCATGGCGCGCGGCCCCATAGGGCCAAATGTTTATAGAATGTGAGGTCATTAGTTAGACAGCTCCGTTAGGAGCGTCATGTTGATGTCACGAGGATTCAGTTCTCCACAACATTTCGCTCCTAAAAGGAGCTGGCTTGAAATTTTCTCGCGTGGTTTCTATAAACATTTGGCTCCTAACGGAGCCCTAAGCCCGCAGTCTTTGACCGCGCAGCTCTAACGTCGTGAATGATACTCAAGAAATTAAGGAGGGCGCGATGAGAAATTACCCTATCAGACCTAAAGCCATTGGATTGTTCTTTTCTTTCGCGTTAACAGTTTGTTTCTTTAATAGTTCATCAGCGCAAACCGATTGGCTGCAATGGGGCGGCCCAACCCGAAATTTTGTCTCAAGCTCGAAAGGTCTCGCTGCTTCGTGGCCGGCGAGCGGACCGAAACAGCTCTGGACACGCCCACTGGGTCAGGGCCATTCATCTATTCTCGTGTCCGGGAACACGCTCTACACCATGTACAGCCAGGGTGAACAGGAAGTTGTCATTGCGCTCGCGGCTGACACGGGCAAAACGATTTGGGAATACAAGTACGACGCGCCAACTGCCGGAATGAATTACAAAGAAGGTCTGGGACCGCATTCGACGCCGCTGCTGGTTGGTGATCGACTCTTCACCGTCGGGGCGATTGGAAAATTTCAGGCGCTGGACAAGAAAACCGGCAAGGTCCTCTGGTCTCATGATCTTTGGAAGGAATATGGCGGCACAAAAATGGGCCGCGGTTATTCGTGCAGCCCGCTGCTGTACAAGAACACGATCATTCTCACGCTGGGAGGAGCGGGTCAGACGCTGATTGCCTTCAATCCAGCTGACGGCTCGGTGGTTTGGAAGAATTTGAGCCTGGACATGTCGCCGACCTCGCCCATCATCATCAACGTTGACGGACAGGATCAGTTAATCGCCTTTCTCGGAAAAGAAATCGCAGGCGTCGATCCCAACAACGGAGACTTGCTTTGGAGTCATCCCCATGTAACTGACTGGGGTTTGAATATCAGCAACCCGGTTTGGGGTCCGGACAATCTTTTGTTTCTTTCGTCGGCCTATAACGGCGGCAGTCGCGTTCTCAAGCTGGAGCAAAAAGATCGCAAGACCACAGTCACGGAACTTTGGTTTCACCGGCGCTTGCGTCTGCACCACACCACCGCGATTCGCATCGGCGATTACATTTACGCGTCCAGCGGCGATTTCGGCCCGGCGTTTCTGTCGGGTGTGAACATCAAAACCGGCGAGACGACTTTTCAGGACCGCAGTTTCCCGAAGAGCAATTTACTTTACGCCGACGGCAAACTGATCATACTCGATGAGGATGGCAACCTGGTGCTGGCGACGGTGTCGCCCGCGGGCTTGAAAGTAATTTCGAAGGTTAGTTTAATGAAGAACCTCGCGTGGACAGCGCCCACGCTGGTAGGCACGAAACTCTACATTCGCGATCGACAAACGATCATGGCGGTCGATTTAAGTGGAGTAGAGATTGCCACAAGAAGGCCCCGGGGACACAAGAATGAAGCTGGGGAACAGAGGTGACGCGCGTTTTGTGCTGTAATTCTTAATCTCTCAATTTGGAGTGCGCCGCAGAGCGAAGCGACGACGGCGCTTTTAGATAATGTCGCAGAAGCACGCAATCCAAAGCGCCGCCGCCGCTTCGCTCTGCCGGCGCACTCCAGGAAATATGTGAATCATGATGAGGATCAAAGAGATGAAGCACCGTACCCTTCTAATAATCACGATTGTCCTGCTTTCTTTTTCATCCGCTTATGCCGACAACTGGCCGCAATGGCGTGGCCCATTGCTTAACGGCGTCAGCACCGAGAAGAACCTGCCTGCCAAATGGACGCCGGAAGAAAACATCGCCTGGAAACTGGCGATGCCTGAGTGGAGCGGCTCGACGCCAATCATCTGGCGCGATCGGATCTTCCTGAACGTAGCCGAGGGAAATGATCTCTATCTCTGGTGCGTTGATCGAACCAAAGGCACGATGCTCTGGAAGAAACCGCTCGGCAGCGGCAACGTCAAGATGCGTAAACAGAACATGTCGTCGCCTTCCCCGGTTACTGATGGCAAGAATGTCTATGTCATGACCGGCACCGGCATCCTGAAGGCTTTCGATTTCGCCGGCAAAGAACTTTGGACACGCGACGTACAGAAGGAATATGGAGCCTTTGGTTTGAATTGGGGCTATGCGTCGTCGCCTTTGCTGTTCGAAGATTCGCTTTACGTGCAAGTGCTTCATGGCATGAGGACCGACGACCCGTCATACGTGATGCGAATCAATCGCGCGAGCGGCAAAACGATTTGGAAAGTCGATCGTCCGACGAATGCAATTCGCGAGTCGCCTGATTCGTACACGACGCCGGCGCTTTTGCGCTATGGCAAGACCACGGAAATCGTGATCACCGGCGGTGATTGTGTGACCGGTCACGATCCGGCCACGGGCAAAGAGCTTTGGCGCGCCAACGGACTTAATCCCAACAACAATCCTAATTATCGGATCGTGGCTTCGCCGATCGTCTTCAATGAAATTATTTATGCGCCGACACGTGAGCGGCCTTTGCTCGCCTTGAAGGCGGGCGGCCGCGGCGATATCACAACTTCGCACGTGCTCTGGTCGACGATGAATGGTCCTGATGTGCCAACGCCGGTTACCGATGGAAAATACTTTTACATCGTGAACGATCGCGGGATCATGTGGTGTCTCGATGCCAAAACCGGAACCGAGATTTATGGACAGCAAAGGCTTAAGCCGGGGACGTACAGCGGATCGCTGGTGCTGGCGGACGAAAAGCTTTACATCACCAACGAAGAAGGACTGACGACAGTAATCAAAGCCGGACCCAAATTCGAAGTCGTCTCGGAAAATCCTTTGAACGATTACTGCCTGAGCTCGCCGGCGATTTCGGACGGACAAATCTTTATTCGCACGGCGACGAATCTTTATTGCATCGGGAAGAAGTGAGACGAACAGACTGGAGCGCAAGCATCCCGCTTGCATCCGTAGGAAATTATTCTCGGCGATTGCCAGCGGGACGCTTGCGCTCCAGTCCTGCCCGGTCGCTACCCTCCCGGTACTGACCTCATTGCCCGATCGAACTTGATGGGGATAGGATCTGATATGTGCATCTTCCGAGGCGGCTGGTACCGTCAATTTCTGATTGCTGCCGTGATAACTGCGATGGCTATCATCGGCCACGCGCAAAACTCGCAACTTGGTAAAGTCGAATTTCCCACTTCCGGCTCAGAAAAAGCGCAGGCGCATTTCCTGCGCGGTCTCGCGGCTTTGCATTCGTTCTGGTACGAGGAAGCGGTCGAAGCTTTTCGCGAATCTACCAAAATTGAGCCGGACTTCATGATGGGTTACTGGGGCGAGGCGATGGCTTACAACCATCCGCTCTGGTCCGAGCAAGACACGCCCACCGCGCGACAGCTAATCACAAAAATAAAAGACACGCCCAAACTGAGTGCACGCGAGCGCGCTTACCTCAATGCCGTAAAGGCGCTCTACGGTGAGGGTGACAAGCATGCGCGCGACACCGCTTACTCAGCGGCCATGGAAAAGATCTATCGCGACTATCCGGATGATTTAGACGCGGCGGCTTTTTATTCCCTGTCATTGCTTGGTCTGTGGCAACCGGGAGAGAAGGGTTATCGCTTGCAAGCGCGCGCCGGCGCGATAGCGCTCGAGGTTTATCAGAAGAATCCGAATCATCCGGGCGCGGCCCATTACATCATCCATGCGTTCGACGATCCGGAACACGCGATCCTGGCTTTGCCGGCGGCGCGACGGTACGCGGACATTGCGCCGGAAGCGCCTCACGCGCGCCACATGCCTTCGCACATTTTTCTGCAATTGGGAATGTGGCCTGAGGCGGCCGCTTCGAATGCGTCCGCCTGGGAAGTTTCGGACGCGTGGATGAAGCGCAAGAGTCTTTCGCCGAACGTGCGTGACTATCATAGCCTGCACTGGTTGCTTTACGTTTATTTGCAGCAGGGCCGGTACCGCAAAGCGGAAGAGTTGTTAACGCTGATGAAGACATCGATGGCCGAGTCGACCGACGATAAGCTGCGGCCTGGCTATTACGTGAATACCTGGGCCAACATGGCGGCGGCGTTTGTGGTCGAGACTGAACGTTGGGAACTCGCTTCAGTCTTATTTCCGAAGTCTCCCGCGCCCAACGCTTCCCAACAAACGACGACCGCTGGCCATGGGTCCCACGGAGGATCGCAAACAGCGCAGGGCACGTCGATGACCGTCCGCCCGTCAAGCAGCGGACAGAGATTACCGATTTTCATTCGCGCGCTGGCCGCGGCTCAGCGCGGTTCCGGCGCCGATGAAACAGCGCCCGAAGCGAGTCCGGCAAATACTTCCGGGAACACGCCCGGTTCGATCGGCGAGCTAGAGGTAACCGCGGTAATCGCGGCCGCGAAGAACAATTACAACGATGCTGTCGCAATCATGAAGCGAGCCGTTACATACGAAGAGCAACTGGCGCCGCCATCCGGCCCGCCGGCTTTGATCAAACCAACGCATGAGTTGTTGGGCGAAATTCTGCTACGCGCCGGCAAGCCTCAGGAAGCCGCCGAACAATTTCGCATCGCATTATTGAGACAACCAAACCGCGCCCGTTCACTGTTGGGTGCGGCGCGTGCGGCGAAGCAAAAAGGCGATCTGCAGGCCGCGCGCGATTTCTATGCGAAGCTCTCAGAACAGTGGCAACAGGCGGATAAGGATTTGGCGGAATTGCGTGAAGCGCAGGATTATCTGAAGCAAGCGAAGTTCTAGCGAGGTCAGCACCGCCTGCGGTAGCGGGCGGTTAACCTTCGACGTCTGTCGATCTCAAAATGGTTAAGATCAACCGCCCGCTACCGCAGGCGGTGCTGACGCCATCATCGAAATGACTATCAACTACAAATCGAGACTGAAATGCTTTCGTAAAGGATACATCCTTCTCTCACTTCTGATTCCGATTTCAGCGACCGCTCAATCCAACTGGCCGCAATGGCGTGGGCCAGCCGGCGCGGGCATCTCCAACGAGGTTGGATTGCCGACTGAATGGAGCGACACCAAGAACATCGCCTGGAAAACTGCGATTCCCGGTCGCGGTCATTCTTCGCCGATTGTCTGGGACAACCGCATCTTTTTGACGAGCTCAATCGAAGGTCCGGTCGTGCCCGGCGCCGAAGCCGTGCGCCACGTCCACAGAGGAAAGGAATATCTTCATCCGGACAGCGTCGGCGCCGATCACAGCTACACTTTGAAGCTGTTCTGTCTCGACGCGGTGACGGGAAAGCTTCTCTGGGAAAAGATCCTCTACGAAGGAACGGTGTATGACAATCGACACCGCAAGAACACTTACGCCTCGACGACGCCCGCGACCGACGGCAAGTACGTGTACGTCTCGTTCGAGGCGGAAGGACTGTATTGCTACGACTTCGACGGAAAGCGCATTTGGAAAAGTTCATTAGGCAAAATCGCCAAAGGCGGAATGGGACCGGGAACCTCGCCGGTGCTTTACGAGAACCTGGTCATTCTTCAATGCGATCAGGAGTACGGCGAAGGTTCATTCATCGCCGCCGTCGATCGGAAAACCGGCAAGGAAGTTTGGCGCGTAGCGCGTTCGCATCGCCGCAGTTGGGCCACGCCGCTTCTGGTGAAAACCGCGAGCCGCACTGAATTGATAACCAGCGGCGCGGAAAGTGTGATCAGTTATGACCCGGCGAGTGGGAAAGAACTTTGGCGCGCACCCGGGGTCGTAAGTAATCCGATTCCGAGTCCGGTCGCCAACAAAGATCTGGTTTTCGTTTCCGCCGGCAGTCAGGAAAAGCGCGCGATGGCCATTCGCGTGGGCGGCGCCGGCGATCTGGCGGGCACTTCCAATATCATCTGGAGTTATGAAAAAGGCACGGCGTATGTGCCTTCGCCGATTCTTTACGGAGATTATTTGTATCTGCTAACTGACGCCGGCGCGATCACCTGCCTTGAGGCGGGAACCGGAAAGGTAGTCTATCAGGCGCGAATGCCGGTGGCGGCGAAGTTCACCGCGTCACCCGTCGCCTTTGATGGAAAGATCTTGATCCTGAGCGAGGACGGCGACGGTTTTATTCTTAAGGCAGGCCAGACGCCGGAAGTGCTCAACGCTAATTCACTCGGCGAGCCGGTCTATGCCTCGCCGGCGATATCGGCGCGGAAGATATTTATTCGCGGTGACAGTTCGCTTTATTGCATTGCAAATCGTTAAGGACCTGCACTACCTAAATTCGAGGCCGCGGGAATGTGCACCTCTGATGTGATAAAATCCGAGAATCGGGTTGAGTAGTCGGTATGAACACTCTGGTTAAGTCACCCCTTATCATTGAAACCGGCCGCGGACCAACCATTGCCGGCACCCGGATTACTGTGTTCTGTAATGGATTCGCTGAAGAGTGGTAACAGCCGTGACTTAATCAAACAGCTTTTCAATATCAGCGACGAACAACTCGACGCGGTGCTGAAATACATTGCTCTTCACCAGGAAGCAATCGAGAACGAATACGCAGAGATTGTATGCCGCTCAGAACAACGGAGAGCTACTTATGAACGAGTCTTTCGTATGCTCTCACCTTTGCCTGCCGACCTTCCACCGGATGAAAGAAGGGCACGGTTGCGTGAGCGGCTCTTAGAAAAACAGGCCTCACCGTTTCCACAGAATGAAAATCGCGATTCTCCTCGATCATGATCTTGAGGGTCGACAGGTCTTTCTTGAAGCTGCCCTGCACGAAACCGGATGGGATAACGACCTAAACATCGAGTTTAGGCGTCTGCGCGACCGCAACCTACGCGAAGATTCAACTGACCGCGAATTTGGTACTTCGTTCAACGTGAATGGCTGTTGCTAATCACCAGCAATCGCAACCGGGACGATGAGGACTCATTACAGTTCGTGGTCGAGACGGAAAGCACATCCAGTTCTCTGCCGGTTCTGACGATCTCTGGCCAAACCAAGCTGATGCTCCCAGAGTACCGCCAAAAGTAGCCGACAGTTGGCCGCAGTCATCATTGATCTTGAAGCCTATCTAGGCGCCGGCCGGATTTATCTTCCTTAATGAAAGAAACTACTTCTTCTCCCGCACATCGAACGCGTAAATCGTATCTTGATCGCGCAGGTAGAGCCGCCCGCCGGCAACCACCGGATGCGTCCAGGTCGGCAGAGAGCCCTGCTGGATTTTGAATCTTCCCTTCTCTTTGTACGCAGTCGGGTTCGCCTCGACCAGGCCGACTACGCCGTTTTCGCTGAACGCATACAAGTGACCGTCCGCGTACGTGAGCGAGCCTTTGCCAACGCTGCGATCGCGCCAGGCGACTTCGCCGGTATCAAATTTCATGGCCGTCAGAATTGCGCTCGAAAACCCGTAGAGATGATCGCCGATCAGAATTGAAGTCGCGTGATGGTTGCGCATCTCTTTGGTGAAATAAACTTCCTGGGCTTTGCCGTCGGCTTTAATCTCAACCAAACCGCCGCCCGTGCCATAGTCTGAAGAGATCCAGACTCGATTGCCGCGCACCACGGGAGTCGCGATGTTCGCCACGTCATTGGACGGACGAGCATATTCCCACAGCAGCTTGCCGTCGCGAACATCCAAACCAACCGCGCGCGTTCCGGTAAAGAAAATCACCTGGATAGTGTCGTTAACCTGAACCGGAATCGCCGACGAATAACCGGCCTCGTCGCTTTGGCTCTTCCAGACCAGCGAGCCATCCGATTTCTTAAGCGCGACGATCGACGCACCCGGTCCGCCCGCGTTCACCAGAACTTTGTCGTCAATCACCAAGGGCGATTCGCTTATGCCCCAACGAATATTCGAGCCGCCAAATTTTTGCAGCACGTTCATCGTCCAAATGACTCTTCCCGTTTTCAGATCCAGGCTGGAGAGATCGCCGTTGCCGCCCAGCGCGTAAAGTCTGTCACCGTCGATCGTCGGCGTTCCGCGTGGTCCATCGCCGCGATCATTGCGGAAAGCGCCGCCGTGCGATGTGGACCAAACCTCTTTTCCGTTGGCGATGTCAAACGCGATGATGAATTCGCGGTCGCCACCGCCGGCTGGGACCGCCCGCAGGCCCATCGTGTAAAGCCGCCCCTTGGAAACTGAAAATGAAGAATAACCGCCGCCCGCGCCCGTGGCTTTCCAAACCAGGGGCGGCCCGGCTTCGGGCCATTGTTTCAGCAGGCCGGTCTCTTTCGAGATGCCGTCGCGATTCGCCCCGCGCCACTGCGGCCATTCGCCATTAGTTTGCGCAACAACTGCGGTGGAAAAAAGAAGTAGGACGAATGCGCCGAGCGCCGGACTTTTCGTTTTCTTCATTAACGGAACCCTCCCAAGTCGATATCGATATCGGGGAGACACGATGCGATTTTGGAGCGCGGCCCCGACCCGTCGGGATCGCCGCCTTCTTTACAAATTCAAAAGCCTACGGGCAAATGATCAATCGCGCGCTGAAAAGTCACGACTGCGGCTTGAAATACAAAACCATTCCCGCGCCCGCCGCCGCCAGCACAAAACCCAGATAGAGCAGCGGGTTCGGCGAATGTTTCGGCGGATGAATCCACATCGAGAAAAGCACATTCACCAAAGGCGCACCCGCAAACACCAGCGGCATTACGTACGTAGGCAGACCGCCGTATTTGAACGCGAAGATAATGCAAATAGCGCCGGCGGCTCCCAGCACGCCGCCAATCAGCGCCGACGTCGAGCCCTTCATCGTAAACCCTTGCAGGCCCCCCGAAAGCGAGAGGTTCGTTACCGGCACCAGGACGCCAATCAAAAAGTAAGCCACGCCGACGCAAAGCAGCGCGCGCATGGGACTGCCCAGTTCAACCTGACCGCGATGCAACACCGGGCCGTACAATCCCCACGACAGCGCCGCGCCAAGAGCAAAAAGAATCCAGAGCATTAGTGCAACCCTCCAGCTTTGTTAATCGTAAACTGATGATGTACTCGGCCGGTATTCTAGCAGCACAGGCGATTGAATTAACAAAGAACTACGTCGGACGATCGTTTCTGAGTGGTGAGGTTATCATCAAAGTCACCACCGCGAAGGCGGCATTTGTTAAGTTTTGTAAATTCTTCGCGCGAGCAGGCCGCCACGCATGCTCAGAGCAGTTTCGCCGGGACTTTTGACGTGGTTTTCGTGATAATGGCCTACTCGACGGAAACGCTTCGGTCATAGTTCAAACCGCCAGTTCCGATCAAGGGAGGATAGCAGGCTTGAAATTCACTCTTAAGACAGTCTTCATTGCCACTCTAATTTTCCTGGGCGCGCTTAGCGCAGTCGCCCAGACTCACCGTGGGTCGGTGCGCGGGACGGTTTACGACGCAAACGAAGCGGCGATCGCCGGGGCCACATTGGAACTGACCAGCGGCGAAACAAACGAGAAGCGAAATGTCACAACCGATGAACGAGGTGAATTCTCGATTCCGTTACTGGCGCCCGGCAAGTACCGGCTGGCAGTCACGGCTACAGGATTCAAACAGCGTGGGATTGATGTAGTGGTGCAAGTCAATCAAGTAACGCGAGTCGATCCCATTCTGCAACCCGGCCTCGTCGATTATGTTACGGTCACGCACGATCCGTCGGCCGAAGTTCAAAAGGACTCTGCCGCGCAAGGCGCGGTCATCGAAAACCGCCAGGTCGAGGGACTGCCGCTCGACGGCCGCAACTTTTATGAATTGAGTTTGCTGGTTCCCGGCGTGGCGCCGCCCGCGCAAGGTTCCGCGGGCTCCGTCCGTGGCGACTTTGCGTTCAGCGTGAATGGCGCGCGCGAAGACAGCAACAACTTCCTGCTCGACGGCGTTTACAACGTCGATCCGAAACTCAACACGTTTGGCGTCCGTCCCTCGGTTGACGCGATTCGCGAATTCGAAAATCTAACCAGCACTTACGATGCGTCGTTCGGCCGCGCGGCCGGCGCGCAGGTTAATGTCGTGCTCAAATCGGGGACAAACGATCTGCACGGCACCGTCTTTGAGTTTCATCGTAACGGCGCCCTCGACGCCCGGAACTATTTCGTTCCGGCAAATGAAGCCGATCCCAGATACCTGCGCAACCAGTTTGGCTTTTCTATGGGTGGTCCGGTACGCAAAGACCGAACATTCTTCTTTGGCGATTATGAAGGCACGCGTTCGAGTGAAGGAATTACGCGCGTAACGAATGTTCCGACTTTGGCAGAACGATCCGGCGACTTTTCGCGGAGTCTGTTTGGCGTGCCGACTAATCCATTTACCGGCTTGCCGTTCGCCGGTGGACGAATTCCCGACGCCTTTATCAACCCGGTCGGACGAAACATCGCCGCTCTGTATCCTGCCCCAAACCGCAACACGCCGTTTGCGAATTTCGTCTCGTCGCCGGTGCAGGAGGATCGCGACGATCGTTTTGACGTGCGCGTCGATCATGTGGTGAGTTCACGCTCATCGCTCGCGTTCCGTTACAGCTTCGGTGACCGCGCACTGTTCGAGCCCTTTGGCGGCGCAGGTCTTTCAGTCGTGCCGGGATACGGCAACGACGTTAGCCGCCGCGGCCAGAACGCGATGATCAGCGACACACATGTCTTCTCGCCCAGGTTTGTGAACGACGCTCGCTTTGCTTTTAACCGCGTCGCCTCGGCCGTACGCCAGCAGAATCAGGGCACGAGTGTGAATCGCGCGGTTGGGATGCCGGAACTGTCCGCAAATCCGCGCGACTTTGGTCTGAGCTTTATTACGGTGACCGGATTCTCGCCACTCGGGCATGAAGGGAATAATCCGCAGAACAGCGTGACCAATACGTATCAGATTCTTGATACGGCAAGCTACGCAACCGGCAAGCACCTGCTGAAGTTTGGCGGCGACGTTCGTTTCGTTCAGCAGAATGCTTTTCGCGACGTTCAATCTCGCGGCCTGCTTCAGTTCTCGCCGTTCCTAACTTTGACGAATAACGCGCTCGGTGATTTGTTGATGGGCTTCCCGCTCCTGACGGGTGGCGCCCGCGTCGATAACGCGCAGCACCTGCGCAGCACCAGTCTGAATTTTTTCCTCAATGACAGTTTTCGTGTCACTAGTCGACTGACGCTCATCGGCGGTCTGCGTTATGAATACAACTCGCCGCCGGTGGACGCGTTCGATCGCGCGAATATCTACAATCCTCCAACCGGCACCCTCGTGGCCGTGGGTACAGCGGGCGTGCCGCGCAGCGGTTTCAACCCGGATCGAAACAACTTTGCGCCGCGCGTGGGTCTGGCATGGACCCTGGGTGATGAAGGCAACACCGTGGTGCGCGCCGGCTACGGAATTTATTACGATCAGTCGCCGCTGGCGCCGGGCGAAGCCCTTTATTTCAACGCGCCCTATTTCGACTTCAATTTGTTTTTCCCTCTGGCGGGATTGCCGCTGACGGTGAACAATCCGTTCCCTGCTTTCTTCCCGTTTGCACTGCCGGATTCAGCGCTGGCCATTCAGCGTGATCTGAAAACTTCGTACATGCAGCATTGGAGCGCGAGCGTGCAGCAGCAGCTCGGCCGCAGCCGCGTGCTCGAAGTTGCTTACGTCGGATCGAAGGGCACAGGTTTGCTTTCCGCGCGTGACATCAATCAGCCGCAGCCCCGCGTTCTGCCGCCGGGCTTGCCGTTTGTGCCACGACCTAACCCGCGCTTTGACGACATCACCGCACTCGAGTCGCGGGCCAGTTCTGAATACAACAGTCTGCAGATTCGTTTCCAACAGCGATTGCATCAGGGTCTAGCCGTGCTTGGCTCTTACACTTTGTCCAAATCATCTGACGACGCCTCGAACTTTTTTGCCAGCGCCGGCGATCCAAACTTCCCGCAAGACAGTAACAATCCGGGGGCTGAGCGCGGCCGTTCCAATTTCGACGTGCGTAACCGACTGTCGTTGAGTTACTCGTACGACTTACCGTTTGGGAAAGGACAGGCGCATTTGGCAGATCGCGGCTTCCTCTCGTCACTGCTTACAGGTTGGCAGACTTTCGGAATTTTGACCTGGCAAACGGGCCGGCCTTTCACGGTCGCGCTGCTGCAGGAGATCGACAATAGCGGCACGGGGAGATCGACGCTGGGTTTTGGCGCTAATGATCGGCCGAACCTGAATGGGAATCCGACGCTTTCGACGCGAACTCCCGAACGCTGGTTCAATACGACGGCGTTTGTGTTTCCGGCGCCAGGCACTTTCGGCAATGCCGGTCGAAACATTCTTGACGGGCCGGGTTATCACACGCTGAATGCTTCTTTGATCAAGAACACAGCGCTGACTGAGCGGCTCAAGCTACAGCTTCGCGCTGAGGCATTCAATCTGTTCAATCATCCGAACTTTAACTTGCCGGACAACTTCCTCGGGTCGCCGACGTTCGGTCGCATTTCGTCGGCGCGCGATCCGCGGCATCTTCAGTTCGGCGTGAAGCTTTTGTTTTAATCCAAGGGGGTCCTTATGCACCGCTCTCGCTTTTTACTCAAGTCTCTGCTTTTGTCGGCAGCCGTCTTGTTGTCGTCAATTTCTTTGCGCCGATTGGCCGCAATGGCGTGGCCCGAATCGTGACGGCCTGGTGAAGACTGCCGTCATTCCCGCGACCTGGCCCAAGACACTCAAAGAAGAATGGAAAGTCGCTGTGGGCCTGGGCCATGCTTCGCCGGTCGAAGCGAATGGGAAGGTTTACGTTTTCACGCGCCAGGGCGATGACGAAGTTCTCCTCTGCCTGGACGCCGCTACCGGAAAAGAGATTTGGAAATCAGTACCACAGCCCACCGCGTACGAACCGCACGAAGCCGCGAAAGGACATGGCAAAGGGCCAAAGTCCACTCCGGTCGTCAGCAACGGCGTGGTTTACACGCTCGGAATTTCCGGAGTGCTTTCAGCCCATGACGCCGCCAACGGCAAACTAAAGTGGCGGCGCGAATTCTCGAAAGATTATCCCAAGACTTCGCCGCTGTTCGGAACAGCGACGTCACCGCTCGTCGATAGCGGTTTGGTGATCGCGCACGTCGGCGGGCACGACAAAGGCGCTTTGATAGCGTTCGATGCGCAGACCGGGACGACGAAGTGGTCAAATCCAATGGATGGCCCAGGCTACACGTCGCCAATGATCGTCACGCAGGCGGGCGCGCGCCAAATCGTTACCTTCATGCAGAACAATTTGGTGGGCGTGGATTTCGCCACCGGCAAGCTCTTATGGAAACTGCCTTCCAAAACTCAATACGATGAGAACATCAACACGATCGTGCCGTACAAAGACACGCTGATCTTTTCGCGTGAGGGGCAGGGACTGGCGGCGATTCGTTTGACGAAACAGGGAGCCGAGATCGTTCCGCAGCAGGTCTGGGTCAATAAAGACGCTGAGCTTTATATGAGTACGCCGGTGCTGCAAGGAAATCTTTTGTTTGGCATGACCGCGCGTCAAAAGGGTCAGTTGTATGCGGTTGACGCCGACACAGGAAAGACTGTTTGGCAAAGCCCCGGACGAATAGGCGAGAACGCGGCGATTCTAAATCTCGGCGGCAAGGCGATTCTCTTTCTCACTAACGAAGCAAACCTGATTGTGCAACCCGCTGACGCAAAGACTTATGCGCCCATCGCGCAGTACACCGTCGCCTCGAGCGCAACCTGGGCGCATCCACTCATTTTGGGAAAACGAATTCTGATTAAGGATGAGACTTCGCTGACGTCATTGGTTGTGGAATGAATTTTCGAACGGCGAAGCCGTTCCGCCACAAAGCCCAGCGTTGCCGCGAAGCGGCTACGCTGGGTGTCACAGGCCCGTCATCCGCAACCCTGTCAGGGTTGCGTCACAAAGGACTCGGGTACCCAACGTAGCCGAAGCGGCAACTTTTGGGCTGGAGGCCGAAACCGCTTCGCGGTTCAAAACATGATTCACGCCTGCTTCGCGCCGAGCCAATCGAGCAAGAGGATTATCAATCCGGTAGACCCACAACCAACTGAATCTACAAAGGTCCACCACCACGGAACTCCGCTCGTGTAATCAATCCAAAAGAAGATTGGGCCGGCCAATAAATAAGCGACGCCGTTGAGGATTACCAGCTTGCGAAAGCGGACAACATCTGATGCAAGGATCACCAGTGAGACGCCATGCATTCCGTAGGTGTAGGAGGCCTGGCGGATCATAAACATGATCAGCGGGCCGCTGACCATCTCACCCAGACCCAGCCACTGGTGCGAGACCTCCATCCATGAGCGCGGCATTACGACGGCAAAGAAGGCGAGAATTTCGGTCGCGCCGCACAGTCGCAGAAGCCAGGATAGAAGACGACGGGAAGTCATAAGAGTCTGTTTGGTTGATCCGGAAGTCAGTACCGGGAGCGATAGCGACCGGGTTTCAAACGCGCCACGTTCATGTTGGAAACGGATTACCCGGTCGCTATCGCTCCCGGTACTGACCTCGCTTGGCTATCTATGCCCGTGGTCGATCGTCGAAATATTGATACTTCGCAGAAAGGGTTTCATCCGACTCAGGCTGCGATCCATCAATCTGCTCATACAGCGGCGGCGGAATCACGGCAAACTCTGACATCGGACCGTAGACCTCATCGACCCCTTCCTTGAAAACGTCGCCAATCAAAAGGTTGATGATGCTGACCCGGTGCTCCGGATACTTGCGCAGGAACTGCGCGAAGCTGAACCCGTCGTTATAGAACGCGTAAACCAGCTTGCGCATTGATTCAATGCCGCGATCAAGCTTGGCCTGGAATTGGCCCAGACGCTCAGCCGAAAAATCATCGTGCCGAAACGCGTCGTGAATCGCGTCGGCGGCCAGCTCGGCCATCTTCAGCGCCAGCAACACTCCTGAAGAGTAAATCGGATCGAGAAAGCCGTACGCATCGCCAATAATGATGAAGCCGTCGCCGGCGTTCTTCTTCGACCGGTATGAATAATCCAGAATCGAATAAATCTTATCGACGCGCTTCCCTTCCGCTACGCGACGGCGACAAGCTTCGGTCTTTTGAATTTCCTCTTCAAAGATCTTGGCAAGATCCTGACCGCGGCCTTTCAGCAAGTAGTCCGGATTCGCCACGATGCCGACGCTCGTGATGTCGTCCTCGAGTGGGATATACCAGAACCAGCCGCCGCTGCCGGGCGGCGTGCGCAACACCAGAGTAGCGCCGCCGTTGAGATCTTTTTCCCGGTGCGCGCCTTTGAAATACGAATAGAGCACAGCCTTCTTCAGTTTCGGATCGCGGACGCGCCAGCGGAACCGGTTCGAGAGCATCGCGCTCTGGCCGGTCGCATCGACTATCACTTTGGCAAAGAACGACTGCCGCGCGCCGTCCTTCATCTGCACCTCGACGCCGGTAGCCTTATCGCCATCGAACAGCACTTGCTTGACGGCGACTCCCTGATGAACCGCGGCGCCCTGCTCGGCGGCGTGTTCGATCAGCATCTTGTCGAAGACCGCGCGCGTGACTTGCCACGTGACCGCGCTCTCATTGTGGACGCCTTCAAAAAAGTAGAAGGGATGCGATTCTCTGCCGGCCTGGTTGGCAAACTGCACGCTATATTTCTGCGTGAACTGGCTGGCCTTCAGTTTCTCCAGAAAGCCCATGCGCTGAAAGGTCCAATACGTATCCGTCATCAGCGATTCGCCGATGTGATGCCGCGGAAATTCTTCCCTTTCAAAAAGCACGACCTTGCACCCTTCCCGGGCGAGGATGCTGGCTGCCGTGCTGCCGGCGGGACCGCCGCCGATTACGATTACGTCATAGTTATTCTCAGTCATTTTTGATCAGAACCCACCTTGCTCTTGATTAGTCTTTCACTTATGCGTAGCGAACAGTTCTTAGTTCAGGTTCAAAAAACTCCCAGAGGATTTGATCTACCTCCAACAGTCCCGGCCGGGTCAGCTTGATCGTCCCATTATTCCGATCGAGCAGCTCGTCTCTCTTAAATCGTTCATAGACCGGCTGAAACTCTTTCCAAACATCGACGCCAAACTTATTGAAAAAGTATCCGGTATCCAGCGTCCCGGTCTTTAACTGCAAAATCATTTCTCGAATCAGACGTTGCTTCGGCGTCAAAGAAACGGCGCGCAGCAAAGGCAGATTGTCGGAGTTAAGGATCGAGAGGTACTCTTCAAAACTGTGCACGTTTTGAAAATTCACGCCGCCGAAGTGTGAAAACGACGAGACCCCCAAACCGATCATGTCGCCGCCATGCCACAGCGCGTCGGTGTAGATAAACCGGCATGGCTTTTTGGTCGTGGCTACAACCGTAGCGCTCGCGACCTCGTAACCGCGCTCCTGAAAACGTTCGAACGCATAGTTCAGCCATCGTCTTTTCGTGGCCCAGTCAGCAATCGGCGAACTCGTTCCCTGCTTGATCATCTCCTGCGAGATGACTGTGTTGTAGGGAAGCTCCATCTGATAGATCGTGACTGAATCGGGCTCGAGCTCAATCGCTCGCTGGACGGTGTCGCGCCACTTCTCTTCCGTCTCGCCCATCATCCCGGCGATCAGATCAATATTGATTTGCGGAAAACCGACCTCGCGCGCCCACGCATACGCGCGATAAATTTCAGGCGAGAGGTGCGCGCGGCCGTTCGCTTCCAGAATCTGATCGTCGAAATGTTCGATCCCCAGACTCAGCCGCGTGACGCCAATCTCCTTGAGCGTCTCGAGCTTTGATTTCTGCAACGTGCCGGGTTCACATTCAAACGTCACTTCCTCGGCATCAGCCCAGCTCACGTGGCGGTTCAGGCCCTCAACCAGATAGTGCAGTTGCTTTTCGCTGACGTAAGAAGGCGTGCCGCCGCCAAAGTATGCGAACCGCAGGCGGCGCCCCTGAAACGCGGGCGTGCGACTGTACAACTCGTTTTCTTTGATGAGCGCGTCGAGATAGACTTCAATCTCGGAAGCATTCTTGTCGGTATAGACTTTGAAGTAACAGAATTTGCAGCGCTTGCGACAAAAAGGGATGTGAATGTAAAGGCCCAGCGGATCTTCTACGCGGGGCGGCTCGTTCAACGCCGCCAGTACATCGGGAACAGATTCCGGCCTCCACTGCGAAAAAGGCGGATAATTCGAGACAAAATAATTGCCGACTTCGGTGCCCGTCTGTGGGCTGTCTATGGTCATTATTCTACTTAGCGGACGCGAACCGCCGATAAATCTTAAGAAATGCCTCGGAGATTCCGGGGATAGGCTCTCTCGGCAGTTGCTCAACTGATAAGACGACGGGGCAGCGGACTTAGTTTCACTGCGCAATCAAAATTAACATCTGCGTTGCTTATGAGCAATTAGGCCTTGCTAAGCAATGCGAACCGGGGCAGGGCGTCTTACCCAATTTCACGCCCTCCCTGACGGTCGGGCTACCGCCCCGTTTGCCGGCAACGCCAGGATACGACTGCAAGCTTTCAGCCTTTGTCTCCGCATCACATTTCTGGTAAACGTTTTCTCTTGCGCAATCTGCACGCCGCGAAGTTACGAGGCTTTCATTGTCAGAACCCAGCACTTTCACCGCCAAACATTACGTCGTCTATGTCGCTATGCTTTTGATTTGCGGTCTGGGGATTTGGCTGATGCTCCTGGCCGGTTCCCGCTCTAATTCCGCACGCCAGATTTCGCAGCCGCCCGCGGCGAATGCCCAGGCGAGTCCAGCCAAACCAACGACGACCAGTTCTTACGCGAGTAAACTCTTCCGCGAAAATCTCAGAAGCTCACTCGGCATTCTGTTGCTGCAACTGGTTGTGATCGTCCTGGTCGCGCGGCTTGTCGGCAGGTTGTTTCTGAAGCTGGGCCAGCCTCCGGTCATGGGAGAGATCGTCGCCGGAATTTTGTTAGGACCATCGCTGCTCGGATTAGTGTCACCGACAACCATGGCATTTCTCTTTCCGGCATCCTCCCTCGAGATTCTAAAGCTGCTCAGCCAAATCGGCGTCGCGTTGTTCATGTTCGTCGTGGGACTTGAGCTGGACGTACAGCTCCTGCGCCAAAAAGCTCACACGGCCATCATGGTCAGTCATGCCAGCATCGTCGTTCCTTTTTTTCTGGGCGTGGCGCTTTCGCTGTTTCTCGTCCAGTCATTGGCGCCCGCGAACACTTCGTTCACGGCGTTTGCGCTGTTCATGGGAATCGCGATGAGCATCACCGCTTTTCCAGTGCTCGCGCGCATCCTTGAAGATCGCGGCTTGTCACGAACACGCCTCGGCGGAATCGCCATCACCTGCGCCGCGGTTGACGACGTCACGGCCTGGTGTTTGTTGGCGCTGGTAATCGCAATCGCACGCGCCGACGGACTGTTCGCGGCCGTGATCACCATCGGTCTGGCGATCGCTTTCATCGGTTTCATGCTGTTTGTGATAAAGCCTTTGTTCGCTCGTCTGATTAAAGGGAACCCAAACAACGAACGATATGGCCGAAACCTGGTTGCTCTGATTCTCGCGTTCGTGCTGGCCTCGGCGCTGCTGGCTGAGCTGATTGGTATTCACGCCCTCTTCGGTGCGTTTTTGGCGGGCGTCGTCATGCCGCCAACCGCGGAAGTTCGGCGCGTGCTCAAAGAGAAGCTCGAGACTTTCAGTGTCGTCGTCTTGCTTCCGCTCTTTTTTGTTTTCACCGGATTGCGAATGCAAATCAGCCTGCTCAACGATTGGAATAGCTGGCTTTTATGCGCCTTGATAATTTTGATCGCAATCGCCGGCAAGCTGGGCGGAAGCACCTTCATGGCGCGTTGGACGGGGCTGAATTGGCGTGACTCGTTCTCACTCGGCGTGTTGCTCAACACCCGCGGTCTGGTTGAGCTGATAGTTCTGAGCATCGGGTACGATTTGGGAATTTTGTCGCCGCGAACCTTTGCCATGATGGTTTTGATGGCGCTGGCCACAACTTTTATGACCGGGCCGCTGCTATCACTGGTAAAATTCGGAAACGACGAACGAGCCTCAGTTTGAGTCTTAGCGCAAAGGGGAGATTTTGATTATGAAACGATCATCAATGATTTCGATTTTGGCTGTGCTGCTAATGTCTGCCGCAAGCGTCGCCGCGCAGAAACCGGATTTCAGCGGCTCCTGGAGTATGGACCGCGCGCGCAGCTTCGGGATGCCTGCGAACATGACCCAGACTATGGTGGTGACTCAGGCGGGCGATGAAATCACCGCCGAGACGAAACTCATTCAGCCGGGAAACGAAAGAACCGTCAAAGATACATTTCTGCTCGACGGCAAAGAGCGTGATTTCAATCCGCCGCCGCCATTGAATGCTCCGGCTAATACGCCGCCGCCGAAAGGAAAACGGACCGCGAACTGGCTGCCCGCGAAGAACGGAATCATTGTCGATGATGTGACCGTCAGTGACAGTCCGAAAGGGCCCGTGACGACGAAGGTCACGCGGAAGTGGACGATGACGGGCGGCGAGCTAATCATCGACATGTACGTCGATAACCCGAACGTCTCGTACGAAGCGAAGCGGATCTTTAAGAAGGGTTGAGGTCAGTACCGGGAGCGATAGCGACCGGGTATGACCACCAGAAGGCTGGACTTTGTCGCAGACTGGACCCGGTCGCTACCGCTCCCGGTACTGACTCCAGAACTTGAAGACTCATCGCGCGATATTGAACGCAGCCATCTCGTTCCCGTTTCGCACCAGCAGACGCCCACCGGCAATCGCCGGATAATTCCAGGTCTTACCCTGGATCGCCTGGAAACGAGAGACCTCGGAAAACTGATCGGGCGCCGCGCGCACCAGCACTAACTCGCCTGCATCAGTCGATATGATCAGATGATTGCCGGCCAGTAGCACTTGACCGTAACCGTAACGCCCGCCTTTCCATTTGCGCTCGCCGGTTTTGACGTCCACGCAACTAAGAATGCCTTCATCCAAACCGTAGACAAAACCCTGATGAAGAACGGAGCTATTGAACTTGTTCTTCATATTGATGTTTTCCCAGACCGCCCGGGCGCTGAAGGCATTGCCGCTGCCCGTCACCTCGACCAGCGCCGCGCCTTTGCCATAGCCGGATGAGATGAAGAAGTGACTCGCATCCACCATGAGCGGTTGCGAAACATTGATCCCCATGTCCGTGTCCCAACCATAGGTCCACAGAAGCGAGCCGTTACTCGGTTCAAGACCGAAAGCACGCGAAGCGCTGACGACTACAATTTGACGACGGCCGGCCAACGTAACCAGCATGGGCGAAACGTACGCCGCGCGATCGCTCTGAGACTTCCAAACCGGGGCGCCCGTCGCCTTGTTGTAGGCGACGACGGAATTATTTGATGAACCGCCCGGCAAAACGATCACCTTATCGTCGACGATGAGCGGTGAAGCGGCCATGGCCCATTGCAGGTTCGAAGCAGAATTGTCGCTGAGGATATTCTTACCCCAAACCACCGCGCCCGTTTTCGCATCGAGACAACGAAGTTCGCCGGTGGCGCCCAGCGCATAGATGCGGCCGTCATCCCAGGTCGGCGTGGAACGTGGGCCGTCTCCGGTCGAGTCGTTATATTCAGCGTTCCAGCTCTGCGTCCAAAGCTCGCGCCCGGTGTCGATGTCATAAGCGGCGACTGTCTCTTTTCCGCGACGCTGTTCGATCGTGTAAGCGCGTTTGTCGGCAACTACGAAAGAGGCGAAGCCCAGCCCAACTGGTTGTTTCCACAAAAGCGGCGGTCCCTGAGCGGGCCAGGTGGTCGACACTTCCATCTCTTCGTAACGACCGTCGCGATTGGGCCCGCGAAAGTTGGTCCAATAGTTTCGCGTCGCGTGGGCAGACGCTGTTTCGTTAGACGTGCCTGTTGGGGAAGCCGACGTGGCGGGCGCGCCTGGTTGGGCGGTCGTCGCGGCGGTTTGGGTGGTGCCCTGCTGCTGTTGTTGAGCGCGGTGCTGCTCTAAGGCGGTGTAGTGATCTTCGTTCGCTCCTCTGCGCCATTGCACAAAAAGAAAGAGGTAGCCGGCTCCCAGCACTGCAATCAAACTGGTGGCGCCGATCTTCGTCGCCATCGCAGTACCCTTGCGCCTCCACAGAAGTACGATTCCCAGCGGCGGCAGCAGGATTGATGCGATAATTAATCCGGCCGTGGACTCATGCCACGGAGTTGATTCCCTGTTCTCAAACATCGGATTCTTCCTTAATTCGCCTGCAAAAGCGCACGGGCGGCTCGCCCGTGAAAACACGCGCAGGATGCGCGTACCACCTCAGACTGTACCAATACAAGAAAAGCGTCTCATTTCGATGACGAAACCAACCGAACGGTTATTAACTACTTGGACGAAGATTTAGCGAATAATGTTCCCGGGTAGGCACGCTTCCGGCGTGCTGCAACTGGTATCGTCCCAATTCGACTTTGCGATCCTTTGCGTCTTAGCGCCTTTGCGTGAGATCGATTTCGTTCACGCCAAGTCGCTATCGAGCACGCCAGAGGCGTGCGTACCGCTCAATTCCCTATGCCGTAAATATTCTTCTCGCCACGAATAAAGATTTTTCCGTCCGCGACCGCAGGCGAGGCGTAAACCGGCTCGCCCACCGAGTTCGTGCCCAGGACTTCGTGCTGGGGTCCGGCTTTAACCACAAACGTGTCCCCATCCTCGCTGGTCAGCAAAATCTTCCCTTCAAAGGCGATCGGTGACGCGGTGAAGGTGGCGGGAATCGGGATACGACCGCCTTCGTATTTGACGTCACCGGTTTTCGCGTCGAGACACGTCAGGATTCCGCGATCAGTTGTCAGATAGAGATAGTCGTTGTAGAGAATCGGCGAAGGAACATAGGCCGTGCCCTTCGCATATTTCCAGATGACCGACTCGCCTAAATCTCCGGACGCTCCCAGATTAATCGCCATCACAATCTTGGCCGGAAAGCCCGCGCTAATGAAGACGACGTCCTGATTGGCCACCGGCGAGGGTATCGCGTTGCTTTCGACTCCCTTGTGACGCCAGAGTTCTTTCCCGGTCGCGGGATCGTAGGCCACAACCGCTTCGGTGCCGCTGGTAATTAATTCGGTGCGCTTCGCGCCCGCCACCAGAATCGGCGTCGCCCAACTGACCTGAACTTTGCGCGGAGTACGCCATGCTTCTTTGCCGGTTTTCTTGTCGAGCGCGACGATGAACGACGCGGCGCCGTTTTCCTCGTCGCACTGGACGATGACCAAATTCTCAAAAACAATCGGCGACGTCCCGGTGCCCATGCCAACCGTGCCTAACTTGCCAAGGTCGGCTTTCCACGCCAGCTTGCCATTCATGTCGTAAGCAAAAAGTCCTTCGGTGCCGAAGAAAGCGTAAACCAACTTGCCGTCCGTGGCGGGCGTTGAAGCTGCATAGGAACTCTTGCGGTGCCGGTTGTCGTAGGGCGTGCCTTCGAACGCCGTCTGCTCCCACAAAACTTTTCCCGTGTCGGCGTTCAGGCAAATGACTTTGAAAGTATGTTTGCGATCAGCGCCGATGCTGTCCGGATGAAGAAACTCTTTGTCGCCTTCAAGGACGTGCTTAACCGCCTTGGCGCCCGGCACGACGTCTCCTTCAATGGCAGTCGTCAAGAAGATCTTGTTACCCCAAACGACCGGTGACGAGTGGCCTCTGCCCGCGATTGGTGTTTTCCATTTGATGTTTTTGGTAGGCGTCCATCCCGCCGGCAGGTTCTTCTCAGTCGAGACCCCTGTGCCGCCCGGCCCGCGCCATTGCGGCCAATTCGCCGCGCCGGCGGAGGTCGCTAAGATCGCCGTTGATGAAAGCAGAACGACGATAAGAATGATTTTGATCGCTGATGAAGTCTTCATGTTGAGTATTCCGATTCCTTTTTGATTTGATAGCAGTTCAAAGCGGCCGGCGCCGAATCGTCTTCGCCGCAGAGCGGCGAAATGTTTATAGAATGCGCGTGCCCTCACATTCATTGTTGTCCGAGATGAGCAAGATGCTACGCATTTGCTCATCTCGGACAACAGCACGATAACGGGCGCGCTCGGCTATAAACATTTCGTGCCTTCGGCACGCGGCGCCTTGCGCGACGTTACTAATGCTTGCTCGCCGTACTTGTCTTCCCCGGTGCTTCACCAAACGCAAACACGTGGCTGACGCCGCGGACGATGACCAGCCCATCTGAAATCGCCGGCGTCGCCATCATTACTTCGCCGACGGGATTAGTCGCCAGCAGCTCGTATTTCGGTCCGGCCTTAACGACAAAGACGTCGCCGTCCTCGCTCGACAGATAAATCTTGCCGTCCGAGGCCACCGGCGACGCCGTAAACGCGCCACCCTTTCCGCCTAGACGCTCCTGATAAAGTCTTTCACCGGTCTTGGCGTTGTACGCCGTGAGTACGCCCTGGTTTGAGCAGACGTAAAAAACATCTCCGTACACAATCGGCGTCGGCATGTAGGGCCCGCCGCGCGGTTTGCTCCAGGCGATGGCTTCGGAAGAATCTTTGCCATCCTTAAGCGTGATGTCGCCGGTCGCGCTTCCCAGCTTAATAGCATAGATCGGTTGAACCGGCCGGTAGCCACTGGTCACGTAAATCAAGTCGTGCGCGACGACCGGAGTCGGCGTCGTGATCTCTGAATTCGGTGTCAGGCGCCAAAGCTCCTTGCCGGTTTGCGGATCGTAACCACGGATGGCTTTGGTTCCATTCGTGATCAGCTCCACGCGGCTCTTGCCTTCAACGACCGTGGGCGTGGCCCAACCGGGGATCTCTTCGCGCGGAGTTTTCCAGAGCAGCTTACCGGTTTTGATGTTGTAGGCCGCGACGTAAGAATCTTTTTGCAGGTCAGCCTGGATGATCACCATATCCTTGTAGATGATCGGCGAACTTCCGTACTCCCACTGATAATCAGGATCGTAGAACCATCCCGCATCCAGCACGCCCAAGTCCTGCTTCCACAAAAGTTTTCCGTTCAGGTCATACGCATAAAGCCCGTGTGAGCCAAACATCGCAATCAGGTATTTGCCATCGGTCACCGGAGTCGAATCAGCGTGTGTTGATTTAGGGTGACGTTTGACCTTAGGCATTCCTTCATAAGCGATTCGCTCCCAAAGGATCTTCCCCGTTTGCTTATCGAGGGCGTAGACCTTCCAGGTGTGCTTGGGATCGTCTTTCACGGGCGCAACGTCACCGAACAGGCCGTAGCGGGTTTCGTCCTTCGCCGCGCTGGTCACCGCCGTCGTAACAAATATTTTGTTCCCCCAAACGACGGGACTGGAATGCGCGAGCCCGGGCAAAGCGATCGACCAGCGCACGTTGACGGCTTTGGCAACGTCCCAGTTAACTGCCGACGGTTGACCTTCGGCGACGCCTGAGGCGCTCGGCCCACGGAACTGCGGCCAGTTCTGAGCTGGGACGCTTACGGAAGCGAACGAAAGAATCAAAAAAAGAAATGTTAGTCGTTTCATGTTGTACTTTCCTGTGACGTCGCTGCTTTCTGCTACGGTTTCGTGTCCTCAACTCTCTTGAAGTTGGTTGTGTTCGGACCTTGCTTGAGGGTAAGGACCCCGATCTTATCGCCGACGGCGGTAAACGTAATCACGATGCCCTCAAAAGCGACCGGTCGAAATGTACTTTTGTCGATCGCCATCATCACAATGGGCCCCTGGCCCGTAGGCGTGACCATCAGCTTTCCGTCTTTCACTGTGATCACTATATCCGCTCCCTGCTCCGGCTTGTAACGCCCTACGTAAGATTGCAATGTCGCCGCATCGACTTCGAGCGGCGGTTGGGCGCCGGCCTTCTTGAGTATGTCGGAAATCTCTTTGTCGTTGCTGGCCGCTACGAGCGCTGACGTCAGGGTCTCAGGTTTGATGCCGCCTTTTGCCAGGGCCGCCTGGACCAAATCGGCCTTCCCCTCGCGCACGCCGGTCATCAAGACATCACCGGCGCTGGCTGTGTCTTTTTCCAGGAGCGCCTTGACCGCTTCGGTGTGTCCGTTGCTGAGCGCCCACGTCATGGCCGTCGCGCCATAGAAGGTGTCCTTCACCGTGACGTCGGCGCCACGCGCCAGCAGCAGCTTGACGATTTCGGTGTGCCCGCGCTCGGCAGCTTTGAACAGCGCGGTCGCGCCGTAACGGAATTTCGCGTTTACGTCCGCGCCTTTATCAAGCAGCGCCGTCACCGCGGCGGTGTCGCCTTTCCGGACCGCTTCGTAGAACTGGTCGTTAAGTTCCTGTTTGGAGGCTTGGGCCACCGCTCCAACAGCGGCAACCAGTAGAATCAGAGAAACGAATGTGGCTTTCATAAGCTAATCTTGGACTCCTCTGTGCCTCTGTGAATTCTCTGTGTCTCTGTGGTGAGATCCGCCTAAACAATTTCACCACAGAGACACGGAGGATGCACAGAGGCACAGAAGACTACCGGAAATAACCTCCGCGCTTTTCGAGTTCGTCGCTTGGTGATACATTCAAACACGTATTGGGTTTGGCTGAAAGAAAATATAACGCTGCAACGCGACTTTACGTATTGTACAGCTGTAGGGTTGCAGCATGACATTTTTTTGGGTTCCTACTTATTAAGGGATCAAAAAATCTGTTCGGAGATCCAAAATGACGAATCGTCCGTTCAAATATTTCTTCATTATCGTCATCCTGTTGGTAGCTATCTCTGCCGCTGCCAGTGATTGGGCAGACTGGCGGGGGCCCGCGCGCGACGGCGTCAGCGCTGAAAAGGGCCTACTCGCAAAATGGTCGCCCGCCGGTGAGAATCTCGCCTGGAAAGCTCCTTACGGCGGTCGTTCCGCCCCAATCGTGATGAACAATCGAGTGTTCATCCAAAACACAGCCGACAAGGGTGAAAACGAGCAGGAGCGCGTCATGTGTTTCGACGCGGACAACGGGAAGCTGCTCTGGGAATATCGCTTTAACATTTTTCTGAGCGACGTGCCGCCGCACCGCGTCGGTTGGGCCTCGCCCGTCGGCGATCCCGCCACGGGAAATGTTTATGCGCTGGGCGTGGGCGGCTTGCTGCTGGCGTTGGGCCGGGATGGCAAGCTTCTTTGGGAGCGAGAGCTCAGCGAAGACTTCGGATTGCTGACCACGCACGGCGGCCGCACCGTGTCTCCGATTATCGACGGCGATCTCGTCATCATGAGCGGGATCACGTTCGGCTGGGGAGGGCACGCGCGCGGCGCGCATCGCTTCATCGCATTTGATAAGCGCACTGGCGAAACCGTCTGGGTGAGCGCGCCCGGCGGCCGTCCATACGACACCACTTACGCGCCGCCAATCATCGCCAACATCAACGGCACTCGTCTGCTGATTCAGGGCGCCAGCGATGGAGTTATCTACGCCATTAAGCCGCAGACCGGTGAGCCGGTTTGGAAATATGAAATCAGCAAGCGCGGCATCAACACCGGCGTCGTCGTACGCGGCACGAATGCCATCCTCACGCACAGCGAAGAGAATCTCGCCTCAAATGAAATGGGAATGATGGTGGCGGTTGACGCGACCGCAAAAGGTGAAATCAAAAAAGAACAGGTTAAGTGGACCGTGTACGGTTGGCAGGGCGGCTTCTCTTCCCCGGTGCTGGATGGCGAGCGACTCTATCAAGTTGATAACGGCGCCAATCTCGCCGCCTTTGACGTGAACACCGGCAAGCAGCTTTGGCTGCAAAACCTGGGCACGATCCAGAAGGCCTCTCCTGTGCTCGCCGACGGCAAGCTCTATGTCGGCACTGAGAATGGCAAGTTTTTTATTCTGAGACCAACCGCGACGGGTTGTGAGGTTCTCGATCAGGATCAACTTGGAACTGAATCGCAGCCGGAAGCCATCATCGCTTCAGCCGCGGTCGCGAACGGCCGCGTATATTTTGTCAGCGATTCGAATCTCTACGCCATCGGCAAGAAGACAAATGGCGCGACCAGCCAGGGACCGCCGGTTGAAGGTTTGCCTAATCCAAATCGGCCGGTCGCGCACGTACAAGTGTCGCCGACCGAATTAATTCTCAAACCGGGCGACAGCGCTCGTTTTCGCGTGCGGCTGTTCGATGAAAATGGCACCTTCATACGCGAAGAGCAGTCGGCGACCTGGGCCCTTGAAGGACTGAAGGGCACGATCGCAAACGGTCAGTTCGTGGCGGCGAGCGATGGCGGTTCACAAGGTGGTTTGGTCAAAGCTACCGTGGGAAGCGTGACCGGCTCAGCCAGCGTCCGCGTTTTTGCGCCGCTGCCATGGAGTGAAGACTTTGAAGCAATGGCGCCGAACAGCGTACCGCCGCTTTGGGTCAACGCGACTTTGAAATTCGCCGTGCGTGAATTTGAAGGCGGCAAGGTTTTGGTGAAGACGACGGAAGGCTCTTCGCTGTTAAGCCGCGCCCGGGCCTATTTCGGTCCCATCGATTTTTCAAACTACACGGTCGAAGCGGACATTCGCGCGACGCAGAAGCGCCGGCAACAAGGCGATGCTGGGGTAATCGCCCAGCGCTTTGTGCTCACGCTTTATGGCAACAGCCAGATGCTGCACCTCGAACCGTGGCAGCCGGAAACCAAGCGCACCGTAACGGTGCCGTTCGCCTGGAAGCCGGATACCTGGTATCGAATGAAGTTGCAGGTTGAGAATCTTCCCGACGGAAAAGTTCGGGCCCGCGGCAAGGTCTGGGCAGTGGGCGAGACTGAACCCACAGCCTGGACGATCGAACGCATCGATCCGATTGCTACAAATAAGGGCGCGCCGGGAATCTTTGGCAGCGCGCTGGCGGAAATATTTTTTGACAACCTCAAGGTGTATGCGAATAAGTAACGTGTCAGAAGCCCGCGCGTAAGCAAGGGCTCGATCAGGCTCAGTTGCCCTCCCTTACGGTCAGGCTTCTGACACTTAGCAGAAAGTTAGATGTCATCATGAAAAAAAGTACGACAACAGCATCGTTCAGGAAGTCTTCATTCGCCATTTTTGGTTTGGCAACAGGCATCCTGCTTTGTGCCTTTTGCCTTCTGCCTTCCGCTCTCGCTTCCGATCCCGGCTCGGGCGATTGGCCCATGTGGGGCGGTACGCCGGATCGCAACATGGTTTCGAACATGAAGGGTCTGCCGACCAGTTGGGATGTAGGCAAGAAGACTAACGTGAAGTGGGTCGCGACGCTCGGATCGCAAACCTATGGCAACGCGGTCGTGTCCGGCGGGATGATTTTCGTGGGCACGAACAACGAAGGCCTGCGCGATCCAAAGATAACCGGCGACAAAGGCGTGTTGATGGCTTTTCGCGAATCGGACGGTCAGTTCATGTGGCAGATGGTCCACGACAAACTGGCGGCCGGGCGCGTGAATGACTGGCCGTACCAGGGAGTTGCCTCTTCGCCGCTGGTCGAAGGAGATCGTGTCTACTACGTTTCGAACCGCGCCGAGCTGGTATGCCTGGATACGCAGGGATTTCGGGACAAGGAAAACGATGGACCTGTCACCGACGAGAAACTGACTGGTGAAACGAACGGCGACATTGTTTGGCGTTACGACATGATCGAAGAAGTTGGGTCGCTGCCTCATAATCTTGCCAACTCTTCGCCCGTGATGTACGGCGATTTGATTTACGTCAGCACTTCGAACGGTCAGGACGAGAGTCACGTCAACATTCCTTCGCCGAAAGCGCCGGCCATCATCGCCGTCAATAAGAAGACCGGAAAGCTGGCCTGGGAAGACAACTCAGTCGGCGATCGAATTCTTCACGGACAATGGGGCTCGCCCACTGTGGGAACAATTGGCGGCGTGCTGCAGGTGATTCACGGTCAGGGCGATGGCTGGATTCGCGGCTACGAAGCTTTGAGCGGCAAGAAGCTTTGGGAATTCGATACTAATCCCAAAGACTCAGTCTGGCCCAAGACGCGGAACGAACTGATCAGCACGCCCGTGGTTTATGAAGATCGCGTGTACATCGCCAACGGGCAGGACCCCGAACACGGTGAAGGCGTCGGTCACATGTACTGCATCGACGCGACCAAACGTGGCGACATTACGAAGACGGGTCTCGTCTGGCATTACGACAAAATCCGCCGATCGATCTCGACGCCGGCGATCAAGGACGGCCTCGTTTATGAACCGGACTTCAGCGGTTTTCTCCACTGCCTCGACGCCAAGACCGGAGCCCCGTACTGGGTGCACGACATGTTTGCAGCGGTTTGGGGATCACCTGTTTTGATCGACGGCAAGATTTATCTCGGTGATGAAGACGGCGACGTTACCATCCTGCAAGCCGGAAAGACCAAGAAGGTTTTGGGCGAGATGAACATGGGCAGTTCGGTTTACAGCACGCCGGTTCCCGCGAATGGCGTGCTCTACATCAGCAATCGCAACCAACTGTACGCGCTGGCTGAGGCGAAGCCGGCAGCGGTGACGACGAGGTAATTCAGAGCGATGAGGTCAGTACCGGGAGCGGTAGCGACCGGGTCACAGTCCACGCGACGGTCATGGATTGGCATGGCTTGACCCGGTCGCTACCGCTCCCGGTACTGACATCAGGCAAAATAATGCAGAGCTTCGAATTTCAAAATCGCACCCGGCTGGTCTTCGGCGCCGGCTCAATCAAGCGGCTCGGTGATTTGGCGTGTGAACTAGGTTTTCGCCGCACGCTGCTGGTTGCCGATCGAGGTCTGGTGGCATCGGGCCACGTCGATGAAGCTTTGGAACCGCTGACTGAAAAAGGAATCGATGTGATTCGTTTTCACGAGTTCGAGGCGAATCCGGATACGGCGATTATCGAAGCCGGTCATGACTTTGCGGCTTCGCTTGAATTGGATTCGATCATAGGTCTGGGCGGCGGCAGCTCGCTCGATTGCGCCAAAGGAATCAACTTCCTGCTGACGAATGGCGGACGCATGCAGGATTATCTCGGCTATGGCAAAGCCTCGAAACCGATGTTGCCGATGATTGCGATTCCGACGACCGCAGGCACCGGCAGTGAAGCCCAAAGTTACGCGCTAATTTCAGATGCCGAGACTCACGTGAAAATGGCTTGCGGCGATCCGAAGGCTGCGTTTCGAGTCGCGCTGCTCGACCCGATGCTCACGCTCTCGCAACCAAAAACGATCACCGCCACTGCAGGTTTTGACGCCATCGCGCACGCCGTCGAAACCTATGTCACCACCAGGCGAAATCCGCTGTCCGAAGTTTTCTCGCGCGAGGCCTGGAGGCTTTTGGAGCCAAACTTCGAGGTCGTGCTCAAAGAGCCCAACAATCTATCCGCGCGCAGTGCGATGCAACTGGGCGCTTACTTTGGCGGCGCCGCCATTGAAGGCTCGATGCTGGGAGCAACGCACGCTTGCGCAAATCCTTTGACCACGCACTACGGCACGACCCACGGCGCGGCATTGGCGATGCTGTTGCCGACGGTCGTTCGCTGGAATAAATCACTGGCGGCGAAACGTTACGCTGAGTTGGCGCGACTCGCTGATTTGTATTCAGGTAGTAACGACGACGATGCGACTGAGGCCCTGGCCGATCGCCTCGAACAACTCGCCGCGGCGGGCGGGCTGCAAAGTAATTTGCGGAAGGCCGGTGTCGCGCAAAATCAGTTGCCGCTGCTCGCGAGCGAAGCCGCGAAACAATGGACCGGCACATTCAATCCGCGGCCGTTTGATCAAGCCGGAGCGCTGGAGGTTTATGAAAGTGCGTATTGATTCGTGTCAGAAGCCCGACCGTAAGGGAGGGCAACCCCGGCGCCAGAGATTCATGAATATCCAACGCGACATAATTCTGAAGTTGCCCTCCCTTACGGTCGGGCTTCTGACACTGCTCACTGCCTTTTGCCTTCTGCCTTCTGCCTTCGCGCAGGAAACACCTGCCGACAACTGGTCGCAATTCCGCGGCAATCAGGCTTTGACCGGCGTTTCTCAATCGACAGTGCCGGCTAGCCTCAAGTTGCTCTGGACTTACGAAGCCGGCGAGTCGATTGAATCCTCGGCGGCAATTGTGGGACGCACGGTTTTTGTCGGATCGCAGAAAGGCGAACTGGTCTCGCTCAATCTTGATAACGGCGCGGTCTACTGGAAATTCCCGACCGGCGGACCGATCGGCGAATCGTCGCCGGCCTACAGCAACGGCGTCGTCTACATCGGTAATCTCGACGGTTGGCTGAATGCGCTCAATGCTACAGACGGAAAAAAACTCTGGGCCTTCAAGACGCAGAGCGAAATCAAATCGTCTCCGGTCGTGGTCGGCGATCGAGTGCTGATCGGTTCATACGATCAAAACCTTTATTGTCTTTCAATCCGCAATGGGTCGGTCTTGTGGAAAGTCAGAACCGACGGACCGGTCCATGCGACGCCAGGTATCTCAGAAGGAATGGCCTTCATCGCCGGCTGCGATGAAGTATTTCGCGCGATTCGCATTTCGGACGGGAAAGAAATGTTTCAGGTAGCGTCCGGATCGTACACCGGCGCCTCACCGGCATTGCGAGGCGGCGCGGCCTTCTATGGCACTTTCGGTAATGAAGTTTTGATGGTCAGCCTGGCGGAACGCAAGATCGTCTGGCGCTACGAACACCCGCAAAGAAAATTTCCTTTCTATTCATCGGCGGCGGTGACGGCCGATCGAGTGGTCCTCGGCGGCCGCGACAAACTGGTGCACGGCATGACGACTGCGGGCAAGGGCGTTTGGACTTTCGCGACGCGCGCGCGTGTTGAATCATCGCCGGCAGTTGCCGGTGGCCGTGTCTTTATCGGATCAAACGACGGAATGTTTTATGTCCTGAACCTGGCGAATGGCTCGAAGGTTTGGGAGTTCAACGCCGGCGCTCCGCTTTCCGCCTCACCGGCAATCGGCAACGGCCGGATTGTAATCGGCAGCCAGGACGGACGTTTGTATTGCTTCGGGTGAACGAAAATTCACGCCGCGTCATCAGAGCCAACATGACCTCAAAAGTATTTCCTGCGGCGTTTGCGCTTATTTCTCTCGCCTATGGTTTGACCAGCACGAAGGCCGACAGATGGATCCCGCCCTACAAAACCAAATACTGCTCTCAAAACAAGAAGTATTGCCTTGAGGTGACCCCAAAACAATTAGAGAGCCAATTGAAATACTTCGAGGATAAGGTAAACAACAAATCAGATGCCGGGGCGGTCAAAGGCCGGGAAAACTACGCCAAAGGAACGTTCTATGTTCGCGGAAATGACGGTGGATACGCGAGCAAGAGCTCGTTTCGGCTGGTAAATGAAGTTGGTCCAGTATGTGCCGTCGTCTCTGACAATGGAGATTACGTTGTTACTTTTGACAACTGGCATAGGGCAGGATATGGAGACGATGTAGTCGTAATTTACCGCGCCGACGGATCGTTGATTAAGAAATTCGGACTGGAAAACTTGCTAACCGAGGGTGACATTGGTGTCCTTGTCCGAACAACGAGTTCAATCTGGTGGGGCGGCAAACACGAGATTGACGAGGACGCAGGCCTTCTGGTGCTAAAGATAGTTGCAACGCGGAAGAGTTCTGGAGATGAAGGGTCGCAAATCCGCGAATTGAAGATTGATCTGGCAACGGGTCGTCCACTGGAAGCGAAGAAGGACTTATTCCCGAACCTTCAGATCGTTAGCACCGTTACCGCAGAAGTTCCAATTGGATCCCAGCCAACGTCACCGGGCGAAATGAAGTGCTCTCCACCTGACGAGAAACCGGACTTCAACCAAGCCACGAAAATTTCCGCTGAGGTTTTGCAGTCAAAGGTCAGGCATCGAGTGATGCCACCGTATCCGCCGATAGCTAAGGCGACCCGTGTAGACGGGATAGTTGAAGTCGAGGTATTGATTTCAAAAACGGGCGATGTAAAGTGCGCTCGCCCTTTGTCCGGCCATGCTCTTCTGAGAGGCGCCGCGGTTGCCGCGGCCTTCAACTGGAAGTTTGAACCTTTCGAAGTATCAAGTGGTCAATCGAACACGGTGGGGACAGTGGCCTTCTCTTTTAAGCTCTCGACGAAGGCGGATACTCAACGGCAAGATAGGTAGCGGTTCTGTCAATCTTTCCTTACCGCCACCGCTTCAATCTCAATTCGCGCGCCACGTGGCAGCGCAGCCACCTGAATCGTTGTCCTCGCGGGCGGATCGCCTTTGAATTGCTTGCGATAGAGTTCGTTCATGGTGTTGTAGTCGGCCATGTCCGCGAGAAAGACCGTCGCTTTCAGGATGTGTTCGGTGCTGCTGCCCGCAGCTTCGAGCGCGGCGGTGAGATTTTTGAAGACCTGTTCGAACTGACCTGCCGTCCCACCTTCGACGAGTTGTCCGGTTTTCGGATCGACTCCAATTTGACCTGAAGTGAATACGAGATCTCCGGAGACGACTGCCGGTGAGAACAAACCGTTGGGTGTCGAGCCCGGTAGATTCACCGCGCGGCGTTTTGCCAACTCACTCCTTTTCGTCGCTGGTTGAGCCACAACAGACACACCACAACACACAACGATCAGCGATAGCAGAATTATTTTCTTCATCGATTTCTAACCTCGAAAATATTTGGCGAGAGTTGTTTGTTTCGGCTTCGTCGTCAAAAGTGAAACGACAAACATCAGCAGCGCCGACACCAGGACCATGGGCACCACGGGCATGAATCCAAACACGGCCGTGCCTCCCGGCGTTCGCGAAAGCACTTCAGTTCCGCCCAAAGACCAAATCACGGTTGCCGGTCCGGGCGCAGGCGCCGGAACAACTGCCTGAAAAGCTCCTACCGCAACGACCGCGATTGCCACCCACACGGTCACGGCGAGTGCTCCCCACTTGGTGCTGCCTTTCCAGAACAAAGCGGCAATCAGCAAAGGAGAGAGCGCCGCGAATCCGGAAAATGCGTATTGAATCGCCAGCTCGAAAATCGTTTCGGGCGCGCGCAAGGCCACCGCATAAGCGAGCACAGTGATGACTACAATGAAGAGCCGGCCGGTTTGCACCTGCACCTTTTCTCCAAAGCGCTTCTTCCCTCCATAGAAGGCGAAGACATCCTCCGTGAACATGGTTGAGAGCGCGAGAATCTGTGAATCGCTGGCCATCACCGCCGCCATAATGCCCGCGCCCAAAAGGCCGGCGAGCCAAAGCGGCGCGTATCGCTCAAGCAAGCGCAGAATGACATCATCTCCCGCCAACTTCTCACGCAACTCGTCGCGTTGCTCCGGCGCCATCGCCTTCCCTTGCGTGGCCAGCACGCGACGCGCCTCCTGCTTGGCGCGAATCTGCGGTACGTCGGTGACGCGATTGGCCATCACTCCGAGAAACACGCACGGCAGCCAGATGGCCAGGATGCACAGCGGGTACAGAATGACGGTTCGCTTGAAGTGGGCCATCTTCTTGGCTGTCAGCGTGAAGATCAGAATGTGCGGAAACGCTATGGCTGAAAGCGGAATGAACGTGTAACTGAAAAAATAAAGCGGCGAAATTCTTTCGCGCGTCATCAGCGGAGCCAACGCCGGTATCGACAGCATTTGCTGAGCGGCGTTGCGGTATCCACCCATTCCCACGCCAATAACCACCAGGGCAATCGCTCCGAAGACCAGAAACAGAATGGTCTGAAACGTATTGACCCACGCGGTGCCCTGCATGCCGCCGAAGAAAACGTAGCCCATCACCACCAGCGCAACGATGGCCCCGCCGAACCAGAAAGGCACGAGCCCGCCGCTGACCGTGTCCAGCACCGTGCCGCCACCCATGATCCCGATGATGATGTAAGGGACCAGCAGCGCCGCCTGAACCACGGAGATGACCGTGCCGATGTGAGTGCACTCCCAGCGATCGCGAAACATCTGGACCGGGGTCATGAAGCCGTACTTCTTTCCCAACGCCCAGACTCTGGTGCCGATCAGAAAGATCGTAAGCGGGATCACCAGTCCTGACGACGAGGCCATCAGTCCAAAAGTGACGATGCCGTTCGTAAAGGCATGCCCTGACGAGCCAAGTATGGCAAAGGCCGTCATGTTGGTGCCGAACAGCGAGAACAGAAAGACGAACGGTCCGAGCGATCGACCGGCGAGAAAATAATCTTCAGCCTTCTCTTTCCCTTTCGACCGACGAAAGGCAAAGATGCCGATATACAAAACTATGGCGAGATAAATGAAGACAACGATGGCAGGAATCAAGAGGCCGAGTCCTCCTGCTTCTGATGTGATTCAACCTCTTCTTCGAGGTGCGCGGGCCAGGCAAAGGTAGCCAGCAGCCACATCAAGCCGGCTGCGGCCACCGAGAAGGCCCCATGATAGAAGAGGCCGATCGGCATGAATCCAAACACCAGGGGATACGCAGTACGCCAATTCCAGAAATCCTGGTGCAGGACGTACAGCACAACCACCGCGAGTACCAGCAGGATCTTTTTCATTTTAGTTCTTTCAATCAGAGCGCCTAAACCGAATCCGATGCACCCATCCGCAAGCGCGCAAATGACTGAAGGCTGAAGAATATATCCTAGAGTCGAGGAAAGGTTAAGCAAGAGGAGCCAGTCGATGTCCGACAAACTTCAGTTTGTCGCTTAGACTTCGACAGATTCGTCGCTCGAGATTCGACAAGCTGAAGCTTGTCGGACATCAGTGCCGCGATGGAACGTCACTTCAGACCCCTTAACAACACAGCATCGTGCCGCCAGCCGCCCTGGACGACGGCGAACGATTTACCGTCGGGCGAGAGCGCGAAACTGCGAACATTCGCATCGCCTAAATCGGCGATGCGCCGGGGGGATTTCGTATCCAGTGATTGAAGCCAGATGGTATTGTTCTCATATTCGGCGTCCGCCACAACATATGCCAAATTCTTTCCGTCTCGTGACCAAACAAGATCGACGGGATTTGCCTTCCCCTCCGCCAACCGAAAGACTTTGACGATTTGCCCGTCTGCAAGCGAGACAATTGTGACCACGCTTTCAGCGTCCCTCTTTTCAAAGAACGCGACCTCCGAACCACTCGGTGAACCGGCAAAATAGTCCTGGCCTCTATTTAAGACCTGCTGCTCTTGGCCGCCGTTTGTCGAAACGCGCCAGAGCGTTTTATGCAAGGCCGAACTGTAGTAAAGCCAACGCCCGTCAGCGGAAACGAATCGCGGAAAGCCGCCCTCGATTTGGGTAATTTGCGTTTGATTGCTGCCGTCCGCATTCATTCTCCAGACCTGATATTCGCCAGAGCGGTTCGAGCTAAAAAATATCGAAGCGTCCGCCGGCGAAAACAGCGGATCAGATTTGTTCGCGCCGTCGTTCGACAATTGCCGGCGCTCACTTCCGTCCGGGTTGATGCTCCAGATCTCTTTATTGCCGGACAACGTGGATGAAAAAACTATCTTCCCGTCCGGCGCGAAAGCCGCGGTGATCGCGTCCGTCAACACCCTCCGGCCGGCGGAATTGTCCGTGGGCAAAAGCGAGAGATGAAATTCCGGCTTGACCTGAGTGGAAACAACTACGCGCGCGTCCTGGTCCAAACTCAAACCCACATAGGTTTCCGAATCTTTGGTGAGCGGCTCAACCTGGCCCGATTCAATCGACAGATGCCAGATGCGGGAATTCCTTTCGGCATTTTTTTGCGCGGTGAAGAGCAAACCATTTCTGCCGGGAAGCCACGCCAGGCTACTGATAATAAAAAATTTCTCAGGCGTTAATGCGCGTTCCCTTCCGCTTTCCAGGTTAACTTCGAACAGGCTGAATTCCTGGCCGGCGTTTGCCGATTGGCCGGCGGCAAAGACCACCGAACGCCCATCGAGCGAAAGTAGACTGTCGCTGATTTTCGCAGGCGCCGGGCGTGAGGTGAGCTTTGTTTCGTTCTTTCCATTCGCCGTGTCAGCGATCCACAACGACCAGTTTTCATCATTCTGATAACGATGCCGCCGAAAAACAATTCTTTCGCCGTCGGCGGAAATGCTGAAGCTGCCCTGCGTGCCGCTTACTATTCTGGTCGGAATGCCACCGAAGATCGAAACGCGATAAATGTCTGGTTCCGTTTTTACGCCTTTCGGGCGGCGTTCAAAATAAAGGGATTGAGCATCGGGCGAAAGGGCGAGGCCGTAATAAAGATCGTCCGACGCTGGAATTATCTCGATGTTGTTATTTGATTCGAGTTCTTTAAGCCAAACGCCTCGCTTGCCGCTGATTTCCGTCATGTAAATCATCTTCTTGCCGTCGGACGAGATGACGGCTTGAAAAACTTTTCCGTTGGTCGAGACTTTTTCCGAATCGAATGGAGCGAACAAGACCGGCGCGTCATCGGGCGCGTTCTTACTTCGCGCGTACCAAACACCAGTGAGGATTATGCCGAGCACAAACACCGCGCCGGCCGGCAGCAGAAGTTTTTTGAATCGGAAGGAACCAGCCCAACTCCCTTGCAGCGATCGAGAAGGCACTGGTGTCTGCGGCGCAGCTTCTGTAATAGCTTCTCGGACCTCGGCGATAAAACGATAACCGCGGCGCGGCACGGTTTCGATAAACCGCGGCCTCGCGGCATCGTCGCCTAACGCTCGGCGGAGCATTTTGATATTAAAGGTAAGGTTGCTTTCCTCGACAACGCGGCCTTGCCAAATCCTCTCCATCAACTCGTCCTTTTCCAACAGCCGTCCGGCGTTTTCAACCAGGACTTGAAGCGTGTCGAAAACCTTTGGCGTGAGCGGAATGGATTTGCCGTCTCGCAGTAAGAGTTTTTCCGAGAGGTCGAGGCGGAAGTCCGCAAATTCGTAAGACTCTTTTGTTTGCAGAGACATGAGGTTCTCTCACAAATCTCTCACCGAAATCTCAGCGGCCTCTCAAGACAAAATCGGCAAAACCTTTTTAGATTTCGGTCAGGCGGATGAATTGGGGCCCAAATATAGCACAAGACTCGGTGTGCCATAGAAAGTCGCTCCGCCCCTTTGAGTTGACAGATCAGGAAGCGAAGTACCCGCGAAAGACGTTACGAAACGCATTGAGGCTGCACGCCGGAAGCGTGCATACCAAGGAGGTATCCATGAAGCGAAAACCAATTTGCCTTCAAGTGACTCTCGCATTCTGTTCTCGCATCCACGCGACTGTCCGCACTCCTATGAAGTTCACAGTCCTCATGGGAGTGCTGATCAGCGCTGTACTTAGCGGCTGTGCAAAGAAAGATCCGGTGGCGGGGCTGAATGAGCTGCCGCGAGAAGCCACGTCGGACCTGAAACCAGTTCCCAATTTTCCGCTGTTGGCCACGAAGATTCAGCCAGAAGGTCCTGCGCAAGCCCCGGCGACGGAACCGGCTCCCCCACCTTGTCCCCAAAATGCATCGATCATTTTTCTAGACGCGCAAGTCACCACGCCAATCACGGTTTGTACGAGGCCTGACGTGGGGGCCGCCGCCGAGAGCCTCTTGTTCCCGCGCGGCGCGGCGACCACGACGCACAAGCTCACCGACTTAACATCTTTTCCGGGCCTCGAGAGCCAAGTGCAGCCCCCGCTGGTTTGCAGAGTAAGTAAAGGCCCATGGTCGGCCAAGGTGGAGGTCTTGCGGGGATGTTTCGGCACCTGTGCGCCACAAAACACGCTGAGGGTGGTGGGCGTTCCTAACAACGTGATTTTCTGGTGGACGGGCGCGATTGATCAGCACCCACCCGGCTTTGAATTCGTCGGTAGACCCGTCAAGACAGGCGGCCAAGACCTCGGCGAATGCCACGTTGGCACCCCGGGTAGCTGACCACGACTTGGACTCTTTGGTCAATTCTGTTTGCCGTTCGACTGGTCCTCGCAGATAAATCTAGCGCGCCGTTTGAACCGCGCAACCATTGTGATTCAAAAAAGGACGAGCTAGGAAGCCAGTCTGTCACCCGTGTCCAAAATGAAAGGTCCTCAGGACGCGAGTAGGCTAGTTGTATGTTCCGAACTGCATGAGCCACGGACACTACGGTGCCTGACAATAGAGATTGTTTGAGACGGTTGGTCATCGATGATGCTCCGCGTGCGAAGCCGTCATCGTAACGGGTAGCAGATACTAAACGGGCGTGCCTGATAATTCCTTACGTTCAGCCGCCGCCATAACGGTTCTCACGCGGCTTCGCAGCATTGACTTTCAGCGCGCGTCCGCTCAAGTCGTGGCCGTTGAATCGGTCGATTGCCGCGGTGCCTTCTTCTTTCGTGGCCATCTCGACGAAACCAAAGCCGCGTGACCGGCCGGTCTCGCGATCTTCAATCACACTGGCACTTTCGACCGTGCCGGCCTCTGCAAATAACGTTTGAAGTTGTTCGCTCGAGGTTTCAAAAGCTAAATTACCAACGTAGAGTTTCATAGACATAAAATTGTTTTTCCTTTTCTGCTCGACCGCAATAGACCTTTTTTTAGTTACGAAAATCCATTGCGTACCCCAGCAGAGTGCGCTTAACCGAATGGGCCGTCTGTGCGTTAGGTCACATACGCGTGAATTCGATAGTTCGTCTCGCTGATTAGGCTCGCTTGTTGGAGGCCCATTCGACATCGGCTAGAATTCCCTTTTAGAAAAATTCGGTTTGTAAGACTTGGTGGATTGCTTACCTGAATGTCTGCGACGATAGATCATCAAATTCACAACCGGCTGCTCGCGGCTATTCCGGCTACTGAGTATGAACGGTTGCGACCACACTTACAGGAAGTTTCATTTTCGCTGGGCGAAGTCGTTTACGAGTTCGGCGGCCAATTGGACTACGTCTTTTTTCCCACGACTTCAATCATCTCTCTGCTGTACACAATGGAGAACGGCTCGAGCGCTGAGATGGGTTTGACCGGGAATGACGGCGTGGTGGGAATCGCTCTGTTTATGGGAGGCGGCACCATGCCCAATCGCGCCGTGGTGCAGAGCGCCGGCGGCGCCCTCCGGATGAAAGCCAGGGTGCTGCAGGATGAATTCGCGCTCGGCGGAACATTCCAACGACTGCTCCTGCGCTATACGCAGGCGTTGATTACGCAAATCTCGCAGACGGCCGTGTGCAACCGTCTTCATTCAGTCGAACAGCAACTCTGTCGCTGGCTTTTGTTGAGTCATGATCGGCTGAACACAAACGAACTGGTTATGACACAGGAACTGATCGCCGATATGCTGGGCGTGCGTCGCGAAGGCGTGACCGTGGCTGCGGGTCGGCTGCAGGACGATGGCGCGATTAGTTACGTTCGGGGTCGCATACTGATTCTCGATCGAGAGAAGCTGGAAGCAACCGTGTGTGAATGCTACCGCGTCGTCAAAGACGAGGTTGATCGGCTACTGGGTAGTTAACTGCTAAGATACTTGGCTCATCGGCCGGCAAATCATCGACCAATCCCATCAGTGGCTCTGCCACGCTGATGCGCGGCAAGTCTCCGACTTGCCGTCGGCGGAACCTTTGTTTTTTCCAAGGGTCTCCGACCTGGCACGGTCATAGATCGTTAGGATTAAGTGCGCACCTAACGGCAAGTCGAAGACTTGCCGCGCATCAGCATGGCAGAGCCATTGGCATCTCTCTGCGTCTCGTGCCAACCGCTGTGTAAACGCTGATCGGTTATGTGTGTTAACGCACAGACCCTAACCCCCAGAGGTGTAAAGCTACGCTAGCTCTGGATACAGGATTACTCTTCCAACTGGGTCTCTGCTTTTCCTTCGAAGTGCGCGAGCTGAGATTAATATTCCCGAGTCAGATCTGCCCGGTGAAGATTGTGCCGAAGCTTATGCTCTAAATTCTTGGCCGTTCGTATCTCTCGCCATCCGGCAAGCCTCAGACACGGGAGGCCTTGAAAAGCCCGCCCTTTTCAGGTTCTTGTTAAAATTCAACTGAGGCATTTCGAGGTGCATCAACAGAAAAAGACTACCTAAAGAGCCAATCAGTGGCGAGGAAATCATTGTGAGGACATGAAAGCGAAAGGATTAGTAAAACACATCAAGAGACGCGAAAGATCGCGCCGGAGCCCGCGGCCCGCGGTAAAAATCGAAGCCGGCCCGAACAAGTGGTCAAAGTCGGTTCGATCGTGGATTGTTGAGTTCCAGGAACGCGATCGCGATGAATCGCAACCGGCCTTTGACAGTTTGTTCAAGGACGCGCAGCCGGCAAAACCGAAAGACGCAGATTGAATTTAGTGACGTGTCCGCGTTTGCGACGGACAAAAGGAGAAGATGGTTTTGGCCAGTTCTAAAACATCCAACGATGAGCAGACAACGGAAGAGACTCGGCTTGAGAAATCCGCGGAAACCTTGAGTCCAGAGGAACGGACTGATCCGCGGCCTCTACCGGTAACTCATGATCGGCATCTCGATGTGAATAAGGTCCTCGAGCGCTCGCTGCCGCGACTTTCGGGCGAGGCTTAGAGCGCGCGTTGATTAATGCCCGACAGGTATCCGCTGAAAACGAGCCTTACCTTCGGCATCCTGCCAGGAAATATCCAGCACATACGGACTGAACTCGCCCGGCACAAGTTTGAGTCGAGCCAATTGATCGCGCTCGTCGTTGACCGGCTTTCCATTAATCCAGGTGCGGTGCGACACCACCGCCGCCTGTTGGGGAAGCACAGACTTGATCGCGTCAAACTTGATATGAGTTTGCGAGAGGCCGCCGTCAGCTTCATCAGCCTTCAAAAAGATGGCCAGAATCTCGACAGACTTTAAGGTGTTTTCGGTGGTATTAGTCAGTTCCAGCAGGACCCGCGGCTTGGTGTCGAGGAATCTAAAGCTGAGAGTTTTTCGCGTCGTGTTATTCATAGTCAAGTACTCCTCTGTCGGGTGGCTGCGGACGTCGTTAAGCTAGTACGGCCTGGTCGAGGTCGAGCACCCGGGCGAGTAGGCTCCTTAACTGGTTGAAGTTATCCGGGAGCGTGAGATGTATGTTCTGGCCAATCGCGACTTCCTCGCCTTCGGAAATTCCATCAACGCAAAAAATTACGACCGGAACATTCTGGCTATGCGCGGCTTCGCGGATGTGGCTCACTGCCAGGATCACGTCGTTAGGTGAGCCGGGCAGGCTGACCAGGATCAAGTCAGGACGCTTTAGCAAAGCGTTTTCAATCGCGTCTTCTGAATCCCGGGCCAGTGACACACGATAACCATCTGCCGTGAGCAGCTTCTCCATCCCATATCGGGTCTCGTGAACATCCTCGACAACCAGGATGAGAGGTTTTGTTTGGTTATCTTTCATCACTAAAACACCTGCCGCGAAAAAGCGGATTGCAGAAGAGTGATGCGGCTGATTGATCACTAAGCGTCAGCGCGGTTATTCGCGCTGACAAGTTTGATTGCTCTTGCCAAACGAAGAGACTGCATCACGCGTATGCCCCACCAGTTCAAATCAATCTCATACCAGGCCAGGCCGTGTCGCGCTGAGGTTGGGTGCGCATGATGGTTGTTGTGCCATCCTTCACCGAAGGTCAGGAGCGCCACCCACCAATTGTTCTTAGAGTCGTCGCGAGTGAGGAATCGGCGCCGGCCCCACATGTGCGTGGCTGAGTTCACCAGCCAGGTCGCGTGTAAGTTAAACGTGACCCGAAAGAAGATTCCCCACATGACATACGTCCAACCGCCAAAAACCAGTAGCGCCACCGCGAGCAACACCAGCGGCACCCAGTAGAGGCGATTGAGCCAGACATGAAACTTGTCCTTCACCAGGTCAGGCGCATAGCGCGCCACGACCTCAGGATCGTAATTCTGGGCCGGGCCGGTTAACATCCAGCCGATGTGTGACCACCAGCCTCCATCGCGCGGCGTGTGCGGATCACCGGGCGCGTCGGTATGTGCATGATGAATGCGATGCGTGACCACCCAAAGAATGTGTCCGCCCTCAAGCGCGAGGCTGCCGCAAAAAGTCAGAAAATACTCCACCAACTTTGGTGTCTTGAAACTACGATGCGTCAATTGGCGATGAAATCCCATGCCGACTCCGAGGCTTGCAGAAATCCACCACAAGGCAATTGCAACCAACAAGGCGCGCCAATCGAACATGAATAGCGCCGCCACGGCGCCGACGTGAAACAATCCGACAAAAATAGCCGTGTGCCAATGAAACCGGTTCGCTCGGTCCCTAACCATAAGTTCGTCACCCATCCCCAACTCCTTAGTTCTCTTTGCTCTAACAGACTTAGCCACACGACTGCTTTATCAATTATTCGCGCGTGCCCCTCTAGTCTGAGCTAAGAATAGGGCTAAACGGTCGTGCTTGTCCGTGCGACAGCACACATATGAAATTGCTAAGGTTTTGGCGCAGCGCACCATCAAACCATAAGCGGCCTACCGCACAGACAATTCATCCTGCCGGAAGCTATGTTTGTTTGTATTACTAAGAAACTAATCGGTGATGACCGGACGGAGGGATTTTGGACAAAGGAAAGCGAACTACAAAAATCGTATTAGCGGTTACTGGATTGGCGGCGCTGGCCGCCGTGGCTGCGTGGCAATTCTATTTGTTCGCTGCTTTCAAGAATGCAAGCGGCACTCACGATTTACAAGGCGGTACGGTTCACTTATGGCTGGCAATTGGCGTCGCGATCATAGTCTGCGTCGCCGGCTTCTTTTTTGTGTCAAGACTCGTTCGCTATGACAGGGCAGACGAAATGCACATCACCTCGCAGGGTCACCCGGCGGGCGTCCGAGCGACAACGAGAAACGTGTTGTGAGCAATATCTTCGCCATGCGACGTGCCAACGGCGATTGGTTTGCGCTTGAGAATGAGGCGGAGATGATGGTGCCACTGTTTCACAGCAGGCACGATGCCCTGATGGCCCGTTTGCGTGACGTAGGCATGCTCGTCTTCCAGCCCGTCGCGCTCGATGCTGGATTGCTCAAAGAAATCATGGCCGTAAGTGGCGGACCGCCCGCGGCTTTTCGTCTCGTGAAAGATCCTTTCGCCAGTTTGAGTCTTGGCTGGCCCATCGAACCCGAACCACTTGCCGTGCTAATCGGCATTCGCGAGCCTGTTCCCCGAAATGGAAATGGCAATCAGAAACCTGGCGCCTTGCCGCTAGGGTCGTCTGAACAGCGAGTGGATGACAGTACAGCACGATTTGACAGCGCCACATCAACCTAATGAGCACTATAACGTCAAAGCAATTCGGAGAACTTTGTGATCGCGTCTGGAGCGACCGCGCGTCGGTACTGAGAGGACGTGGCCACTTGAGCGGCGAAGCTACTCTGGTGCGGGCCGTATTCTGGCGGCTGTGCAAAGCCGGAATTAAGACCAGGGGTTGCGCCGACAATGACTCTTCGATACCGGCACTTCCCGCTTACGAATTGATAGTTTCACAAATGTTGAAAACGAACGCGCGCCCCGCTTTTGACTCAGCGCCCATCCTGCAAGAACTCATCCAACGTTATCAAATTGAAACCGGCGAGATCGGCGCGGCAAAAACCGCATCCTGAATTCCGTTTCATCCCACTGAAGCTCTGGCGAGAGACCAGCTGCAAAGCAACGATCAGAGCTAAGCTCAAGACGAGGCTTTGCGAGGACATCAACATACTTGACGAATCATCGGGGAGTTAAACGCCGAAGGCGTTCGCGAATTCCAGCCCAGGGCATCGCCCTGGGATCGAAGAACATTACCCAGCGCGAACTCTGAAAGAGTTCGCCAACTTGCCGCCGTGGGAACGACAGATTTCGGCAACCCCTTCAGGGTTGTAGCGATTGGGCGGATCGTTTCCCAGGGTAGCGCGCTCAACGCGCGCAACCCTGGGCTGAAGGTTAACGAACGCCTTCGGCGTTCCGCCCTGGTCGCGTAAACTCGCGTTTGATTCCTCAGGTATGTCATTGCCTTTGCGAGCCTTGAGATCGGAACCAGTAAAAGTAATTGAGCCCCGATGGGGCGACCGCAATTACCCGAATACAGCACGCGTTCTGTCGCCGCTTCGCGGCTTTCCAAATCTAAAGCTCATTAACCCAAGACTCGCAAAGCCTCGCCTTGGGCTTAACTCTGATCGCTGCTCCGCAGCTGGTCTCGAATTAAGCCCTTACGCCGGCCCTCTCAAAGGGACGGAGACAAACCCGTCACGACTTTTTACCCGCCGGCGCCGGGCGACCAAGATCACTCCACGCTGCCTCAAAAATCCGCTTCTCAGAGTCCGCGGGCATCTTGCTAATCTCAAGAAACCTGAAGTCGTTGGTCTTTCCATGAAGCGTGTTGATATCAAGGCCGCGTGCGCCTTCGCTGCCCACCTGGAAACAATGAATGTTGTCGCGCCGCGGGGAAAGCGTGTTAATTCTCCCTTGAGTCATCATCTCGTTGCGCGTTTCCCGCACGCGAAACGTCTGCTTCGAGGCGTAGTCTGGAGCGTCGCCAATAATTTCGAAGTTACGCAGGCGCACTTCACCTTCAAAACCAAGCGTGCAAACACTCGCGTTGGGATGGTTGTGAGCGGGAAGTACTGCGCCCGGCTCCATGCGCCACTGAATAATGAAGAATGGCGATCCTCTGAAACTAGGCCCGAACCAAACGCGTGGTTCGACTGTTTTGTAAGACCCGAGCGCACTGTCGGGAATTTCCTTCAAACGCGTTGCCAGAGAACCTATGCGGTAGAGATATTCGTCAACACTGAAGGCAGGATCGGCGATCAGTTGCTGAGCGATGGGCACAGATTGTTTGAGAAAGTCATCCCACGCCAACCCATCTGCTGCTGTTGCACCAGTCGCCTTGGTCGGTGTTTGGGCTAATAGATTTTTTGGCGTTGCTCTGAGGGCCACGATTGCCGCGATAGTTGCCAACGAACCGCGCAGGAAATGGCGCCGCTCATAAATGCCCGGAAAGACTTCCACTTCATTTGAGCGATCGTTGTTTGAAAGTTTTTTTCCCATTGTGCTTTTCTCCGAAAGATGAGTTAAGCCATATCGCAATCAGTCATTAGGTCGTGGCCTAATCAGCCCGCAGTCGTCAGTACCGGGAGCGGTAGCGACCGGGTTGTCGCTGATTGCGAGAATCGACATTGCCAGAATTAATACCCGGTCGCTACCGCTCCCGGTACTGACCTCATCCGCAGAATTAGGCACAACCGATCATTGAATCGCCTTGCGGTCGCGCAAGAACTTTTCCATTTTGGTTTGCTTGTACTCGAGTGCGATGGTCAGCGGTGTTTTGCCGTGATCATCCTTCGCGTTTAGCTTCGCTCCATGGTCGAGCAGCAATTTGGCTAATTCTATCTGGCCGCTTCCAGCCGCTTCGTGCAACGGACTAACTCCCTCGTCGCCACGGCAGTTCACATTCGCGCCACGAGCGATTAAGAGCCGGGCCAATTCGAGGTTTTGCATCGCGGCCGCGCCTTGTAGTGGTGTTGCCGAGAATTTGTTTTTAGAGACCGCATCGATATCAGCTCCACGATCGAGAGTGAGTTTCACAATCTCGAAATTGCCAAAGTTCAGATGTAGCGCGGACCAGCCGTCCGGCGAGTATGCTTTGACCAACTCCGGATTCTTCTCGAGCAGCTCTCGCACGCGCCCGACGCGGCCCGTGGCCGCGGCCTCGAAGATGTTTGGCTCGATTCCCTTGGCGAGCAACGACTCGGCGATTTCCGGATGCCGCGCATATACAGCGAGTAACACGGGCGTCGTGCCGTTCTTAGTACTCGCCTTAATCAAAGCAGGATCTTGTTTGAGCAGCTCGCCGACTCTTGCAGAGTTTCCCTTCTTGATTGCCTCCAGGAATTCCTCCTCGCTGCTCAGCGCGGCGTTGGGTCGCTGAGCGTACGTTCTGGGCGAATAGCATGATCCGGATAAGAGTAAGGCGGCACAGGTCAGCCGGATGATCGTTTTTGACGCGTACATACCGCTGCTCCTTAAATTCAAAAAGATTTTCGACCTGGTCAACAAATACACTTTCGAGAAAATTCGTTGACGTGCCACTGGTAACTTTCTCGAGTCACATTTTTGGGTGACCTTGACCCGGTCAAAGGTGACTAAAGTCACTATCTATGGGGGCGGACCTGTACTAGAGTGACGTTGCCGGGGGTCGGACCGCGCCTCCCTCGTAGTGGCACAATTTGGTTTAGCTCCCTCTCCCTTTGGGAGAGGGCCGGGGTGAGGGCTTTAGTACGGCAGGCCTGAAACTAATTCGCCGGGCTTTAACCCGTTATCGAGATGGACCGCCAGCGCAGTTGAATTATGCTTGCGAAGAATTCCTGAAAGGATTGCCCGGGCTGAAGCCCGCGACAAGGTTGGTGGTTGCGATTTGCGCGTAGGCCCTCACCCCAGCCCTCTCCCAAGGGGAGAGGGAGCCGAACCGATGCAATGACGCATGAATTCAAAGCCTCGTAACAAAACAAGCTTCTTCAGCAGCGGCAACATTGCTTTTGTGATAGTGGTCGGCGCCTCGTACGCTTCCGCCACTACGGCCATCATCTATTCGCGACGTCCGGTGCCTGCCTGGGAGGCTGCGGTGCTGGTGGCCGTGGGTGCGGCGTATTTAGTCGTCGGCACATACGGCTTCGCAATCTGCCGCCGCTCGCAATCACTACTCGTGAGGGTCGGCTACTTTGTTATCCAATTATTGCTCGCGGTCATACTAATTCTGCTGCGGGGCTCTACCGGAGAGCTGGCGCTGATACTGCTTCCCTTGGCAGGACAAAGCGCGTTGCTGTTGCCCTTGCCGGGAATGGTTCCGATCTGTTTCCTGATTTACGTGACCCTCGTTATGCCGTTCATCACCCGCGGCCGATGGGTTGACGCGATCGCGATCGCGGTCATATATGGCACCGGCATTGTCTTCGTTGTAGTCTTCACGCGTGTGGCAGCAAGCGAGCGCGAAGCCCGCACCGCACTGGCAGAAGCTAACCAACTGTTGCGGGATCACGCAGCGCAAATAGAGGAACTGGCAACGACGAAAGAGCGCAATCGCCTGGCGCGCGAGATACACGATAGTCTTGGTCATTATCTGACGGTGGTGAATGTCCAGATCGGCGCGGCCCAGACAATCCTCGATCAAGATCGTCCGCGGGCCCTTGATCACCTGTTGAATGCACAGGCTCTGACGCAGGAAGGACTGGCGGAAGTGCGGCACTCGGTCGCCGCTTTGCGCGCTTCTCCAGTCGAGAGCCGGCCGCTGCCCGAAGCCCTGGCTAAGCTGGCTGAACAATGGAATGCCGCGGGGCTGCGCACAAAATTTGTGGTCGCTGGTACGATTCGCCCGCTAACCCCTCAGGCCAATCTCACGCTTTACCGTGCGGCGCAAGAGGCGATGACGAATGTCGGGAAACACGCTCATGCCGGCAGTGTCGATCTTCATTTGGACTATTGCGACGAGCGCCTGGTCCGTTTGAGGATTAAGGATGACGGGCGAGGCAGCGCTGATTCAGAGGGTGGCTTTGGCTTGCTCGGAGTGCGTGAACGGGTTCAGCTTCTGAATGGCGCGGTGCATGTTCGCACCGGCGCAGGTGAAGGCTTTTGTCTGGAAGTGGAGTTGCCCGCATGAAACCGATCAAGATTCTTTTGGTTGATGACCAACCACTCTTCCGCGAAGGCCTGCGCACTCTGCTTTCCGTGCACACTGACTTCGAAGTGGTTGGCGAAGCCGGAAACGGAGCGGAAGCGCTCAGACTCGCGCGTTCGCTGCTTCCCCTGGTGGTGTTGATGGATTTACAGATGCCCGTACTTGACGGTGTCGAGGCCACGCGCCGCCTGCACGAGGAGCAACCCGACTGTCGCGTTATTGTGTTAACCACCTTCGACGATGACGAAATGGTCTTCGATGGTTTGCGCGCCGGCGCGGTGGGTTACTTGTTGAAGGACGCGCCTTCCGAGAAACTCGCGGAAGCCATCCGCGTCGCGGCGCGCGGCGAAACATTTCTTCAGCCTTCGGTGGCCGCAAAAGTCGTGGCTGAATTCGCCCGCCTGAGCCGAAAGACAGTCGCAACAGCTGACCACGCGATCGAGGCGATGTCGGAACGTGAAATCGAGATACTTCGCCTGATCGCACAGGGCGCCAGCAATCGCGAAATCGCCGGCACACTCTTCCTCGCCGAAGGCACGGTAAAAAATCATGTGACGAACATCCTTGGGAAACTGGACGTTCGCGATCGGACGCAAGCCGCCCTCAGAGCGAAGGAAAGCGGATTAATTTGATCTCATCACCAACGGAGCAAGGCTTTGCCACGATGGGATACAAACGACTCGCGCTGGCATCGCATCCTCGTCTTTAAGTGCACGTCTCAACGCCGGCTGAGTCGGTTCTGTAATCTGCGCCAGGTCAATAGGAGAATTCGGGGAGAGAAGGCTTCAAAAAAGACGAACCGTGAAATGTGAAATGATTGCCGAAGGGGAACAATCAGCCTCGTTCCTGGATAATGTGGATGCTAATCGCTCAAGAAATTCGCCGCATCCTAAGAACATATTTCAACGCGGCCCTGCCGCCAAGGTAAGCGGCAAGCAGCTTCGTCGAATCTGAAATCGCTACCATGGCCCAGTTGTAGGCCGTTGCTTGTGCGAGCAGACTCAACGGTACGTCAACGACCGGCACGATGAGCCAGGCCGTCACGCACATAGCCACTGCGCAGGTACCCGCTTTCCGTCCGACCCACCGGCTGGCGAAGAACCAAAACGGAATTCCCACTACTACGGACACGATCGGACTGGCAGACTCGGCATAGTTTTGATAGTAAGGAAGCCCTTCTCCGGGATGGATCAGATAGCTGTAGATCCCAACCCAGACGAACGCCGCCAGCGTTACTGCGAACTCCAGTCCGACGGCTGTGATTGCCACCCAGCCCCACGGAATATGATCGCCTTTCTCCTGGCTCACTGCTTTCGCATGAACAGATGCCTCTTGCATATGCCCGCCTCATTTTCTAATCCGGCTAACCGGAAGGTAGATTTCGGTGTGATTCATTTCGTGGTTAGCGTCAACGCGCGTCGTGCGGTAGACCTCAATACAGGGTAGACCTCCAATCCGATAACCTTTCAGTCGCGCAGCCCTGCGAGCAATAGTCGCGTAAGCCTCTGGCAAGGTTCGATAGTGTCCCACATGTGTGGTTACTGCGAACTCGGCGGCCTCGAGCACCTGATGTCCGGTTGCCCCTTCGGAAGAAAACTCTTCCGGCACGACGATGCCTGCGTCGAAGCGTAATCGTTCCGGGGCCGTGAGACCCGGCGCGTCGTGGGCGATGCCAAGGAAAGTCAGGTCAACTGGCAAGTGCCTGGATTTCGCCCAATCGGCCAGCTTGTGCCAGAGGATGTCCGTTACCGACTCGTACGGTCCGACGTGCCGAATGAACGCTACGTGCAGTTGCGCCAGGTGAGCGACTCTTGTCTGGGATAACTCAAAATCGTTGTAAAGCTCGTCAATGGCAGGCGCCGAAAGTTGTCGTGCGCGCAATTTGCCGCGACCCCACTCTCGGTAGCTTTTCGGTGTGACCTGAAATCTGCGTTTGAACTCGCGCGAGAACGTCTCGTGGTTTTGAAAGCCGGAGTCGAGCGCGACGTCGAGAATGGTGGAGTCGTGGATTATCAGCCGGCTCGCTGCCCGCTCGAGTCGCAGGCGTTGCGTGTATTGCTTCAACGTTTCACCAACCGCGGAGCGAAACAAGCGATGAAAGTGAAACTGCGAGAGCCGGACTCGCTTGGCCAGTACCTCAAGCGATAAATCCTGATCGAGGTTGGCCTGGATGTGCACCAGCACAGGCAGTAGCCTCTCAATCTCGTTTCCAGAAACTCGGTTCACTTGGATCGTTGCGCCCATTCAGCAATCGGTTCCGGCATTTTCTCCGGCCAGAGTACGAACTTCGTCGCAACTATAGCGTCAGCCGAGAAGATTTTCTTGATGATTCTTGCGGTTGAGTTTTTGGCCTCGCTATCGTCGCCGCCGTTGCAGCGCGGCTGACCCTGTTGAACTGAGCGCTTGCCGAGCGGGTGGCCGTTATGCCTCAATGTGCTCGCGTTTAGTCTAACGCAAGAAGCTCGGGGCCGAGCCGGCTCTACGCGTCAATTTCCTTTCATGCGCAAAAATATCATCGCCGCAATAACTCTCATCACACTGGTTTGCGTAACGGTCTTTATTGTCCTTCTTGTAATTCGTAACAAACGTCGTCCACCCACTCAGTTTGGCTGGCACGCCCACCTAACGACTCTGGCTGGAGACGGCTCTCCGTCCATTCTGGACACCACGAAATCGACGCCGTCCGCCTTTTCCGATCCGTTCGGGATTGCTATCAACGACGACGGCGTTGTCTTTATTGCAGACGCCGGCGACAGCAACCGTATTCGAAAACTTATGCCGGACGGATCTGTCACGACCGTGGCCGGCAGTGTGGAAGGATATGCGGATGGTCCCGGCGCGCAAGCGGCGTTTAATACGCCGTCAGGTCTCGCGCTTGACTCAAGGGGAAATCTTTTCGTTGCCGACACTGGCAATAATCGCATCCGGAAAATTACGCCGGCAGGTTTCGTGTCGACGTTGGCGGGTGACGGAACGGCCGGATACGTCGATGGTCCAGGGCTCCAAGCCCAGTTTGATGGTCCAATCGGCGTCGCGGTTGATACCAACGGAAATATTTACGTCGCCGATACGTATAACGATCGCGTTAGAAAAATTACGTCTGACGGAGTTGTCACCACTGTGGCCGGGTCCGGGCTTGGGTACGCAGACGGGCCAGCTAGGAGTGCGCTATTTGATACGCCGTGCGGCATCGTGGTGTCGCCTGACGGAACTTTGATCGTTGCCGACACCGGCAACCATCGCTTGCGCAAAATAGCGAACGGCCAGGTAACCACGCTGGCGTTTTCCTTTCCCGAAGAGGTCAATCAAGCCGACCTGAGAGAGCCCGTCGGACTAGCGCTGACCCACGATGGCTTTCTTTATGTCACTGAGTCAGACCGGGCAAGGGTGGTTCAGATCGCGCCCGATAGCCGCGCCCGGGTGATCGCCGGAGGGACACCTGCAGACCACGAAAGCTCTGACCATCCGCGCTTTAGCCAGATTACGGGACTGTCGATTGATCGACGCGGCGATCTCTACCTTGCAGACAGTGGTAATTACCTGGTGCGAAAGTTAAGCGCAGCGGCCGGCCCAACAACAGCGGGCCCTGGTGAACCGCTGCCTCGCCTCACCTCTCAGACCCTTGGCGAAGAGTCCCTGCTCTGGCCGCTTCTTCCGCAGCACAAGCCACACGAAGTGATCGCCACCGTCGGCGAAGTGCGCGGCAGTTTCGACTCAAGTGACAGTCGCGATCACTTGCACAGCGGGCTGGATGTGGGTGGAACCTTTGGCGAGGTGGTGCGCGCCATACGCTCCGAAAAAGTGACCGGTCCGCTCGCAAACTGGGGGTTTAACAATCTATCTGAAGGGATGCGGGTTGGCGTAATCTCCTACATTCACATGCATGTCGGCCGAGAGCCGGATGGAAAAGTCTTCAACGATGCGCGCTTCATGCAAGTGAAAGGGACGGACAACAAACTTGTGCGGATGCGAGTCCGCCGAGGTACACGTTTTCGCCCCGGCGATGCCCTCGGGACAATAAACCGGATGTACCACGTGCACCTTAACGTCGGCCCGCCGGGTCAGGAAATCAATCCGCTCTCGCTTTCACCAATCGGATTTATAGATAAGGTCGCACCTGTAATTGAAAAAGATGGCGTGCAACTGTTTGACGAAGCGGGCCGGCGGCTGACTGAGAAGCAGGCTGGACGCCTGACGATTCATGGTCGTGTGAGCATCGTAGTCGACGCGTATGATCGTAATGACATGAATTCGAGCCGGAGGCGCCTGGGTCTCTATAGCCTTGGCTATCAGATTTTGAAATCAGACGGCACACCTGCTACCGGATTCGAGCAACCGCGCATCAATCTCGTGTTTAATCGTCTTCCCGCGCAAGAGGATGCGCCAAAGATCGCATACGCAGAACAAAGCGGAATCACAGTCTATGGCAGCGCGACTACCAGATTTCTCTACAATGTGACCAACACAGTAAGAGACGGAAGGGCAGAGGCTGGAGCGTGGGACACTTCCGAGTTGCCGGCCGGTGACTACATCCTGCGAATCATCGCCGCCGATTACTCTGGCAACGAAGCCCATGATAACAGTGACGTAATGTTGACAAAAAAATAGCTTAATGGCGGGCTTCGCTTTCTCTACACATGACCCACTAACTATTTCCCGATGGTCACCGCACGATACGATGGCGCTATGCGAATTTCCTCTCAATGCCCAAAAAACTTGGATTAACTGAGGACCAATTGTTTTTGATGAACGTTATCATCGACGCTTCATTTGTGCTCGTTGGCTCGCAAGGCGCGAGAGCTTCTTCCATCTCTTCTTTTCAGTGATCGCGGATCGGACATCCTGCTTGCGGGCGAGATACGTCAGCTCCTTCTGTAATTTCTCATAGCTCTGATACCTTTCAGGCTTAATCGCTCCTTCAGCCAAAGCCTCACGGATCGCACACCGCGGCTCGTCCCGATGCCGGCAGTCGCTGAAGTAGCAGTGGCTAGCCACCGTTTCAATGTCAGCAAACGCGATGTGCAGGCCGCCGTCTCCATCCCAAAGCTGCAACTCCCGCATGCCGGGAGTGTCGAGCACAAGTCCTCCCTGCGGCAACACGATCAACTCTCGGTGTGTCGTCGTGTGCACTCCTCGTGAATCGTGCTCCCGCGTTTCTTGCACTTTGAGGTAATCACGGCCGAGCAGGTGGTTTATGAGAGTCGATTTTCCGACTCCGGATGAACCCAGGAGGGCCACAGTCTGTCCAGGTTTGAGATATCGCGATAACTCATCCAGGCCTTCTTGTCTTGTGACACTCACCGGGTGAATCGGCACGTCACCCACCACTGCTCTCATGTCCAGTATTCGTTCTTCAATCTCATCGCATAGATCCGACTTGCTCAAGATGATGATCGGACGAGCACCACTCTCCCACGCAACGATCAGGTAACGTTCAACCCGTCGCGGGTTGAAATCTTGATTCAACGAGGTGACCAGGAAAACAGTATCGATGTTTGACGCGACGATCTGTTCTTCGGTGCGACCGCCTGCCGCCTTGCGAGTGAACTTACTTTTCCGCGGCAAGACAGCATGGATCGTTACCCTGCCGCTTTCCGGGCACGGCCGGATTACGACCCAGTCTCCCACTACGGGCAGGTCTCCTCGGTCCAGAGCTTCGTGCCGGAGCCTGCCCGCGATCTCGCCGAGCCCCTCGCCCCATTCACTGTAGACCCGATAGAAATGTTTGTGTTCGAGCGCAACGCGACCGCAACCGTAACCGTTCGCCGCGTAAGGTTGAAAAGCGCTTTCAAAGAATTCATCCCAGCCGAAGGTTGTGAGGTCGTTGATATTCATAGTCAGTTTCTCCACACAGAAAGAGATCCCAGATCAAAACCTTGATCGGGCTCATGTTTATTGTTGGTCGAGAGATTACGGGGATACGCTTAGATCAAGCGCCTTCTGGAATGAATGAGTCACCGCACACGTATGCGCCATCACACCATCTCGCATCCGCAAATACATCTCAGACAAAGACGCGAACTGATGTGGACGGCTTACATGCCGCGAGCAACTCACTTTTTTAGCGGACAATCATAGGCTACCGAGTTGAGATTCTATCTCAGTAGGCTGACTGCTTCAATGCAACTTCATCGGTCTTGGTCTGGCGTATTGCAGTTGCAGCTTAACAAGACCGGATCCCTCGAACCTACCTGAACGTAACTGACATTGACGATTAATGATTCCGGTAAATATTGGCTTATATGTTTAATGACAGTTAGTGTCGGGCGGTTTGGGACCTAAGCGCGCAGCCTTCTGTTGAGTGTTATAATCGCCGCTCGAAATTCGACCCGCCGGTCTAAGATTGGAAAATATCGGTGTCTTTCCTTCCAAACAATCCGCGCCTGATCGCGTCGCTCAAAAAGACCTTCGCAGATTTGCGAACGCCGCTCGACATGAGCATTCGTAACGTGTGGCGCGGCGCGGACCGTCCACCTGATGGGAAAATGGTGCTCGATAATCAACTGCTTTCCATCGCCAGACAATTCGTAAACGTCCGCAACTGCTCAATAGAGGAAAAGCAAAGTTACTTTGAAACCATTTGTGGCTGGTTCGATCTCGAGTTTGAAGAGAATGCCTTTCCTCTTCCCGCGTCGTCGTTCGATCCGAATATCTCTCAACGCTTCGACCGCACGCCGGTGGTCATCTCCTATCTCGAAGAATACGACCGCAGGTACGGATTCAATTACGCAGACCGGACGCGCCATGCTCTCTTTCAGTTCGCCAATCTGGTGATCAAGTCTGACGGGACGGTCACGACTGCCGAAGCGGCCGCACTGCTCCAATTCAAAAGGACGCTCTATCCCCATGGTGGCGATCCTTCCAGCGCGGAAGACGAGGCGCCCGCATCTGACGAGATCATTAAAGAAACCGCGCCGGTTGAAGACGATCCGCCTCGTCCGTTGGAGGATTTGCTGAAAGAGCTGGACGCGCTCGTCGGCTTGATTCGAGTCAAGGCGGATGTACGCCAACTGATCAATTTTCTCAAGGTGCAAAAGATGCGCGAAGAAAAGGGCATGCTCGCGCTTCCTGTTTCGCGCCATCTGGTTTTTTATGGGAATCCGGGAACCGGAAAGACAACCATCGCCCGATTGTTGGCTCAGGTCTATCGATCGTTACAGATTCTCAGTCGCGGCCACTTGATCGAAAGTGATCGCGGCGATCTGGTCGCCGGCTACGTCGGACAGACGGCGCTAAAGGTTAAAGAAGTAGTGAGCCAGGCCCTGGGCGGGGTGCTCTTCATTGACGAAGCCTATGCCCTCAATGCCGAAGGACGCGGAAATGACTTTGGGCAGGAAGCCGTCGAAACGCTGCTCAAGTTGATGGAAGACCACCGGCATGATTTCGTGGTCATCGTGGCTGGCTACACAGAGAAAATGGAAGACTTCATTTCATCCAATCCTGGGCTTCGCTCTCGTTTTAACAACTTCCTTCTCTTTGAGGACTACACTCCGGAACAGTTGGTTGAAATCTTTAAAGGCTTTTGTGCCAGGGCTTCCTTCAAATTGACGCCAGATGCCGAACAGAGACTCCTGGACTTGATGAAGGTTCTCAGTCTCGCGCGCGACGAGTCGTTCGGCAACGCGCGAACGGCGCGCAACTTATTTGAAATGACGATCAGTAAACAGGCTAATCGAATTGTGACCCTCGCAAATATCAATGAAGAGGTCCTGGCGACGATAGACGAAGTCGACATTCCAACCGAGGAGGACATGCGCTCGATCTTAATGGTGCCGTCGGTCGCACGATCGACGAACTAAAGAATTCACTAAGCAAAGGATAAGGGAGTGGTGCCGAAGGGGGGACTCGAACCCCCACGAGTTACCTCACACGCCCCTCAAACGTGCGCGTCTACCAGTTCCGCCACTTCGGCT
>UEXV01000031.1_pt1 | contig 131105 bp, 109 predicted proteins | sample 4301181 | NCBI WGS metagenome assembly UEXV01 (sample SAMEA4773175, study PRJEB27434) | metagenome | biome: 2259; feature: agricultural soil; material: soil | place: USA | collected 2014-09 | depth 0.25 m | reverse complement strand
CTGCATTATGCGGTGTTAGCCCAAGTTTCCCTGGGTTATTCCCCACCCGAAGGTAGATTACCTACGTGTTACTCACCCGTGCGCCACTTTACTTATTCCCCGAAGGGAACTTTCTCGTTCGACTTGCATGTCTGAGGCACGCCGCCAGCGTTGATTCTGAGCCAGGATCAAACTCTCGTTAAGTATTGTTTCCTAGCAACATTATCTTACTGGTCTATATATCAGTCTCGATAATGACTCTTCTTCAGAGTTTTGCGCGAACTTTATCGTTCACGTTTTGACTCTCAAAGGTCTAATTGAGACGGACACGCTCTATCTAGTTTTCAAAGATCGAATTCCAACTTGTCTGAATTGCACTACGGACAGCTTGGACTTGCCCTAAGCAAACGGGGAGTTTAACCGACGAGCCTGGCTGTGTCAAGCTCACTTGCGTGATTTTCCTTTTGTTGATGTTTAGCTGTCCTCGATGTATTATCCGCCTACCTCGCGGACAAGGTTTAGGGTAGACCGACGAGAGCGTTTCTCGCCAACTCACATAACTATTCAAGGTCTGGCTGTTAGTCCATTCAAGATTTGTCTAAGCTAACGCTTCCTCAAAGCCTGTTGGCACTAAACTCAGCTTGGCTCTATTCGCGGTACCGGAGCCGGTGGTGTGAAAGCATGTACTCCAATCTCCCAATATTCGCTCGCGTAAAAAACTGAGAGATGTAGCGCTGGCTTCCTTCATCGCGTTAGTCGAGATCTATTCGCGATCTCCTACAACCGTACGCGCTCGCCTTCGCAGCGCGCACTAACAATCTTGACAAGAGGAGGAAGAGAACAACTCATGGCAAAGAAATCTCCAGATACAGCGTCAGCCAGCTTGGCAGTGGAAAATGAGCGAGCTCAGTTTACGACCCTGCTGGCGCAGAATCCGAATTATTTTGGCACTGTTGCTGATAGCCCTTTGAAAGCGATCAAGAAGATTGCCGGCAACACAAAATACGAAGAGCTAACCTGCGTCGGGTTCAATCCCGACCTTGACAGGCTCGAGGCGACACTGCAAATCAAGCTCCCGTTCGGTTACGGCGGCAGCTTGTGTACCGCGGGCTCCACCGAGTTCGTAAGATTCTTTATTGACTACGGGGGTGGCTGGCAAGACGTCGGAGTCGCCGCCGTCAACGTCCACGACATCCCCAACGGGCCCGATTGCGCGAAGCTGCCGAACAAGCCCTTAACGTATGTCGTCACTCACACTCTCGATCCCAAGCGTGACTATTGCGGTCACCCGGTCATACCAAACGTGCGCGCGATTTTGTCCTGGAATTCAGTACCAGGACCCAATCCTAACCAGCCGCCCGTTTGGGGCAACGTCCTTGACCGGCATATTCAAATCAAGCCGCGAGCACGTCATCTCATCGATGTGATTGATCTGATTGGCATCGAAGCGGGACTCAAACTTAAGGTGCCACTCGAGCTCGAACCGATTCAACTTCAACCCATTCCCATACCTGACCCTCAGCCGTTCAAGGCAATCGAGCTGGCGAGTCTTTACGCCGCGAAAGGTGCCAAGGGCGATGCCGTCAGGTCGCTGACAACGACTGTCGAGCCGCATCGCTTTGGAACTGCTGAGATCAAGGCTGCGGTGCAACCATCAGGATTCGCCCAGGAGATCTTGTCAGCCAAGGTTGCTGAATGGAGTTTGGTGGGCCTGGATTGGTCGGCAGCCGTCGGCGCTTTGCTGGGAACGTTTGGCAACACGACCTACGAGGAACTTGACTGCCTGGGTCTGGACTACAATCAGGAGTGGCTCGTAGCCACTTTCCGGATTAAGAAGCCCAGTGGATTCTCAGGGAAACTGTGCGACAAAGGCAGCAAAGAGTATGTCGCCTTTTGGGCCGATTGGGACGACAAGTGTAAGTGGACTTATGTCGGGACCGTCGCGGTTGAAGTCCATGACTTTAACAACATCCCGGCAGATGGCATCAACTATGCCGCCGTCCTGCCGGTAGATCTCAAATATCATCGACAGGAATGCGACAAACCCAAGGTCGCCCGCTTGCGCGCGGTGCTTTCATGGGGGACAAAGCCTTCCGAAACCAACCCGGATGATTTCCCGCATTGGGGCAACCGGATCGATGCGCACGTGCAAATCAGACCCGGCGAGCCAATTACTCCTGGCGTCGTCACGCCGATTCTTTGGAAGGCAGGCGGCATTCGCGTGGTTGATATCAACAATGCAACCGGCCTCACGACGTCGACGGCGGCGTTTGAGAATGGGATTGCGCCGGATCCAAGCAGCCCGTTTGGATCAATCGTCGTGATCAATGGACCGCCATTCCCGGGTTATAGCTACCGCATCCAGGTTCGCAACGTAACTCTTGGCGGCGGTTGGAACACGCTGGCGGATCCACTCACGATCAAGCCGATCATTGGGCCGGATTATGTGAAGCTCCCAATTGGCGGCTACTTTACTTATGAGTCAATCATCCCGAGGAATCCAGAGATGGTCCTGGCGAGATGGTTCACGTCTACTGACGATGTTTGGGAGATCAAGCTCGACATTCTGGGTCAACCAGGCGTCGCGACGCAGATCATTCAACTCAAGAACAGTGGAATTGCGGATGCCCGTATCAACATCGATCCAGTGTTTGGCGGGAACTGCGGCACCTTCCATGTTGGAGATACGATTAAGGGAGCATTCGTGGCGCGTGACCCATACTTCGCAGCGTACAGCCTGGGCTTGCTTCCATTCGCAGCTCCGGCCGGACAACTGGTGCCAACGAGTGGTAACGTCCAGACTCCGGGCGCGCCTCCTTCCATTCCACCTCTACCGGCGCCGCCGCCACCGCCGGGCGGCACGGTGTGGAAACTGGATACAACCGGCATGAAACCTTGCGGCTACGTCTTGCAACTAGCGGTGCGAGACAGGGCCATTCTCAACAGCGAATCCAATTCGCACCATTGGGCAACACCCCCGCTGGGGTTCTGCCTGTTGGAGAAATAACCACAACCCGGCGGGCAGAGTAATTCACTCTGCTCGCCACTTTTTCAAGATGAGTATCTTTATTTTCGTGCTTGGAGTTCTCAGCGTCTGGCGTCTGACGCACTTGCTATCCGCGGAAGACGGGCCCTGGGATATCCTGGTGCGCTTGCGCAGTCGAGCAGGTCACGGAGTTTTGGGCGGCTTGCTCGACTGCTTTTATTGCTTAAGCTTGTGGATCGCGGTTCCTTTTGCTCTCCTGATCGGGAGCAACTGGCGCCAGCGCATCCTTCTGTGGCTGTCTTTATCGGCCGGCGCGATTCTGGTCAACCGAATTGCATCGCTCGAGCGGGGCAGCCCGCCAGTACAATACTTTGAGGATCAGGAGGAGCCCGATGTCTTGTTGCGGAGAGAAGAGGCGAAGGTTCAACGAAAAGATGCCGGATCAAACTTTTGAGGTGACCGAGTTCACTCCCGGCGAAGCACCTGAGGGCAGCACATTTTTTGAATACGTGGGCGGCACGGCCATGACGGTGGTAGGACCAGCAACTGGTCGCCGGTATCGATTCGGATGGTCAGGCGCGCGAGTGGCCGTGGATCTAAAAGACGCGCGGGCGTTACGTGCAGTTCCGAATCTCAGGAAAGTCATCGCTTAGACTGCTCCCTCAAAGGCAACGCCTAAACGAGCATTGGTGGTAATCCTATCTCTTCTTCGCCGCCTTCATCTTGCTCCGGCGGCGTGACGCGCATAAATCAGCCGCGCCGCGCACGACTCGCCGGCTGCGGCGTTGTGTTTCGTCGCTTCGTCGCGCGTGCGCGAGAGGACTTTCGTTTCGCAATTAGCTCTCGCACTACGGGAACCAAGGCAGTCGGCACTTCCATTGTGGTGTTTTCGAGAGCGGACCGAATTTCACTAGCTGCTTCTTCCTCAGTCTGCGATTCGTAGTGATCGAAAACGCGACGAACTCTGGATTCGCTCCAACCGGGCGGAAACTTTTGATTAACTCTTTGCTTGGTCATCGTTTTCTGCGCTTGCGTCGGATTGCCCGTTTCGCCTTCGGCCCTAGTTCATGCAGTGATCACAAAAACTGATTGTGGAATCGGATCGGGAACGTAAAATCACCTTTAAGTATCGACCCTCCTCTGTCTGGCCGATCGCAATTCGAGAATCCTCGCGCCCCCGTATATCCTGCAACGGCCGATCAAGAATCGCCTCGACTTCCGATTCAGAGACATCGTGCTTATAGACGTGCGGCAATCCCGCCGCCGGATCGATGTGATAACGAATCCGCACAGTGCCATTTTAGCTCTGCCCAGCCCGATTCGTAAGACTGTCGGCATCGTATTCAAACAGCACCTGCCTTATCTCTTTTTCGCGGCCTTCATCTGTTCCGGCGGTGTGACGCGCATCACGCCGTGTTCGTCGCGATAGAGGCTGAACGTCATATCCTTGACCTGACCGGTATCATCCTTGACGCGAACGACGAACGTCTTGTTCGACGCCTTCCCTTCTACGCGCATCGGCAAATATCCTTCCAGGTCCGGACTGCGATAAGCCGTGTAGTGATCCTGATCGTGCTTCTCGTAACCCAGCACATAGATGCGATCGAAATCAGGTTCGCCGATCTTGTGCGGTTCCTTTGACGAACTCTTTTCGAGAATCACCCAACTTCCAGGTCGCGAGTCCTTCGCCACATCTTTAGTTTTGGTGGCCGAAGTCTCGTCAGTCGTATCTTCATCAAGCCGGCGCCAGGCCACAAACTCCCGGCCGGTGCGGTAATAAATAATATCGCTTGGCACCGTCAGCTCAACTTGTTTTCCGAATATCCATCCTTCGGGCGCCGGCGATATTGAAGGAGACAGACGCACTTTGTACCAGAGCTCCGTCGTCTCCAGATCCTCCGGGTTCTCTTCGTCCGTTTCCGCCTTCTTGTTGCTGGCCGTGCCGGGCTTGGGCGCCGTGTCGCTTTCGTTTGATTCAGCGCCTTTGAATTTTGGCACCCGTGTCCACCCGATGATTTCAAAACTCGAACCACTGTCGAGCCGCATCATGATGTTTTCGTTGTTGCTGCGATCAGGACTCAAACGAAGATTCGATCCCGCATGCAATTGTCCGGTCGCCTGCGCCTGTGTGCCTTTGTCCTCTTCCGCGAGTTTCCGGGATTTCGCCAGCACCTCTTCGGGCATAATGTTGCGCGCTTCGATCCAGCCTTCGGTCTTATCCTCATCGTGCGCGCGCACGCGGTACCAACGCTCCTTCTTGGTGTTGTCTGAAGGATCGGGAACATCGACCGAATCAAGAATGTCCACGGTGTCGCCCCGGCTTACTTCGTGCAGGTCCGCAGCCACCACCGCCGTTGAACTTCTGATTTGGCTGCGAGCTACTACAGTCCCCGTATTGCTCGGACCCGCAAGCGTGCTGCAACCACTCAGGACCAGCACGCACAGCAGCGCGCCGGTTAATAATGATGAAGTCGACAAAATGTTATTTCGATTGGCCAAACACATGATTTCGAACAGAAGGTCTTACCGCCGCGGCGATCTCACGACCTCATTGTAACCCAACTCGCGCAACAAATCGCGCTGATGCTTATCCGGTTTGTCGATAACCGCTATACGGGTCCGCAGTCCCACTTTTTCCACCATCAATCCATGCAGTGCCAGGTCTTTCTGCAAATCGATTGCGGCCGGCTCCTGCGTGAGAATGCGAGCAAGTTCGCGCGAAGTCGGATCGAGTGCGAAAGCATTCAACACCGCCTGATTACCATCAACCGAATTTCTCGTCGCCGCGCTTCCCGAACGAACCGGTGAGATTCCGTTTTGATTAAAGAGCCTCTCGTACACGTTATCGAGCGAGCGTTTGCCGCGACTCTGACTGCGAATTTTCAAATCCAGAATGAATGCGACGAGCATGCTCTTCGAATAAACCGACGGCGCCCCGTTCGTCCATCTTCGTTTCGATGCGTCGACCAGTGACCAACGATCTCGATCCTTATCCGCCAGATACCCGTCGTACGCGCGGGCGATCGCATTAAGAAATTCGGGGAACGTCAACAACTCCAGGCGCACCGCTGTTCGCGCAGCCTGGTACATCGTAAACCCCTCGTAGAACCAATCGTAATCGCCCGAGAGGGCCAAAGCATTCGGCACCCAAAGGTGAAACAACTCGTGCGTCAAAGGAGTGCTCAGTTGCGCCAGCGCTCCGACTTTTGATGGCAGCTTTCCGATCAAGAGCGTCACGGTTGAGCCGCGAGTTTCAGCGCTCCATTCACTCGCCGAAACAGTCTGCGGGAAAGGATAGATGATCAGAGTTCCCTGCTTCGCGGGCATTGCGCCAAATACTTCGCGCTCAGTCTTCAACACTCTTCCGGCCATTTCGAGTACGTCACGATCAGTAAAGGCCCACTCACCGTCAGCCACCAGGGTCAGAGATATTCCTGACTCCGTAACTTGCGAGACACGAAGATGCGTCCCGATCGCGAAGATAGCCTGGCCCGCGTCAGCCACTTCGAACGCGCCCGCCGATTTTTCTTTCTCGCTGGAATACGCTCGCCAGGAATCCGGCAACTGAAGTTGCACAGTGGCACTCACTTCATTGCGAACGTTAATCAAACTCGAAGGCTGATTGACGGCTGATGGCAGCGGTATCAAATCCGACAACATCAGGAGGCCACGGTCCCTACTCAACCAGGACACCCTCGCTGAATCCATTGCTCTCAACTGAGGCTGCAGATTCCATTCATACCGAAAGTGCCCTGCTGGTTTGGCAGCTTGAAATTGCCCCGGGGCAATCTTCCGAGTTGAAATTTCTTTACCGGTTTCATCATAAAGTGAAAACTGCTCGATGCGATTTCCTAGCCCCAGAATCCCGGCGTATGAGTCGCGAAACGACCAACCTGACGAAACCGCTCCTCTGCCCTCAACAACCAGACGGCTTGTGTCCGGATTGACACGGATCGTGAGAGCCAATTGTTGAGCAACAGCTTTGGCTTCGAAGCACGCCAACCCTCCCGCTACCACAAGGGCACTCACGAAATGTCGCAAGAGGTTTCGCGTAAGCTTCGTTGACATGTCTTTTTGGCCAGACTAGACTACGTGCAATCAAGATGCTCAGTTTAGCATTCTCTTCCAGGATGACCCGCCGACGCTTTTCAGTGAGCAACGGAAATGTACGCCTGCTCGCTGCCGTGTTGTTGGCATCGGTAGCCTGGGGCGCGGTTGCCGGATTCATGCACAATCACGGCCGCGCTTCGATTCAATCCGTCCAGGCCTTAGGACAACAAGCATCTTCAACCAGCGGAGCCGCACAATCGTCCGGCACAAACGGCACTTCATCGAAATACCGTACCGCCGCGGACTGTTTGATCTGCCAGCTTCACCAAAACCTCTCGACCATAACCTTCACCCACGTCTCAGTCATCGCCGACGCTGAGAACCACTCGTACGCGTCCGGCGCAGCAGAGCTATTTCACCACGGCGACTATTCAACCAATCGCCGCGGTCGCGCACCTCCAGTCATCTCTCTTTCATAACAGTAACGACGCATTACCGCGTCAGTTTTCGATCCTGGGTAGGCCTCTGAGCAAATCCAGGAAGCTTCGCCTTACTACAATGAGGAGAGATTTAGATGTTCAGAATAAGCAAAACCATTCTGCCAGTAATTCTGCTGGGCTGTGCGAGCGTCGCGGTCGGCCAAACTCGAATCGGAACAATTCAAGGAACAGTTAAAGATCCAAACGGCGCGCTTTTGCCTAACGCAACGGTGACGCTCGTTCAGCCGGTTACCGGCTACAAACAGGCGGTGACGACTGATGCCACAGGTTCTTTTCGCATCGTCAACGTGCCCTTCAACACATACAAACTACGGGTGGAAGCTGCGGGCTTTCAATTGTCTGAACAACCCGTCGATCTGGAAAGCGCGGTGCCCGCCACATTTGATATCGCGATGACGCTCGAAGCCGCCACCGAGAAAGTCACCGTAACGGCCGGCAACGATGCCCTGGTAGAAACCGATCGCACGTCGTCCGATACAGACATTTCCCAAACCATTCTTGAGCGCCCTGCCGGCGCCGCGCCGTCGCGGGCAATTGAAAGCATGGTCGCGTCAACGCCCGGTTTCGTCACCGACGATAACGGCCGAATGCACCCGCGCGGATCAGAGTCGCAGGTGCAATATGTCATCGACGGCATTCCCGTGACCGATAACATGTCGGCGATTTTTTCCACGAGCATCGACGCGCGGACGTTGCGAACGGTCGAAGTTATGACCGGCGGCATTCCCGCCGAATTCGGTGACAAGCTGGCCGGCGTCATTAACGTAAACACGCGTTCAGGATTGGAAGGTCCGACCCAAGGCGGCGTGTCATTCTCAGGCGGAAGTTTTTCAACCGGCGAATTGGGGGCGGATTTTTCGACGCACACGAAGAAGTTCGGCTTCCTTGCGAATGTTTCCGCGTCTACGTCGCAACGTTTTCTGGATCCACCAACGCTCGAGAACTTTCATAACTTCGGACGCTCAGGGAAAGGCTTCTTCCGGCTGGATTATCAATTCAACCAGAATAATTCCCTGCGCGGCACACTGACCTTCGGCGGCTCAAACTTTCAGGTGCCAAATCGAGTCGCGCAGGAATTGGCCGGCCAGGATCAACGACAGCGACTGCGCGACAGTTCGCAAAATCTGACCTACCTGCACATCTTTTCGGCCAACACCGTCGCGACCGTTTCATTTTTCAATCGCGGCGGGACCGCACGATTATCCAGCAACACGAGTTCGACGCCCGTAGTCGCGTTCCAGGATCGCTCACTGCGAAATTTCGGCTGGCTCGGTTCCCTGGCCACGACCACACACGGACACAACCTAAAGTTCGGTGGCCAGGCCACCATCACCCCGATCCGCGAACAATTCAGTTTCTATCCAACAGTTCGCTTCGACGATCTGGTTGATGAAAACGGCAACGTGTTTGCGAACCCGGTCAACAACTTCACCGCGGCCAATCCTTTTCGCTTTAATGGGAGCCGTACCGGCCGCACGTTGAGCGTTTACGTCCAGGATCGATTTACCGTCTTTAAGAATTTCACGCTCGATGCGGGGGTGCGCTATGACAACTACCGTTTGGTGATTGGCGAGCACGCGCTGAGCCCGCGCATTGGTGTCGCCTACTACATCGCGAAAACCAAGACTACGCTGCACGCTTCGTACAATCGATTCTTCCAGCCGCCGCCGGCAGAAAATCTTTTGTTGGCAAGTTCGCTACAGGCGGCGGCCATTTCTCCCATCTCCGTCCTGCAAGGTGTGGTGGCAATCAGGCCAATTCTGCCGGACAAAGAAAACGCGTTTGAGTTCGGAGCACAGCAGAGCCTCTCTAAACTTTTCCGGCTGGGCCTTACGGTTTACCAAAAGCGTATCGAAAACTTCTCTGACAAAGATCAATTCTTCGAAACCGGGGTCGTCTTCCCCATCGCCATTTCATCGGGTCGCGTAACGGGCGAAGAAGCGCGTCTGGAAACCACTGACATTCACGGCTTCCGAGGATTCATCTCGTATGCAAACGCCCGTGCCTATGGCGTAACGCCAATTAACGGCGGACTATTTCTCGGTGAAGACCCGGGAACATTTCAAGTCGCCGGTCTGAAGTTCGCCAACGATCACGATCAACGGAACGAGGCGCAATTTCAACTCAGCTACAATCACAAATCCGGCGTTTACGCGATCTTAAGCGGCCGGTACGATTCAGGCGTCCCGGTCGATGTCGAACCGGGAACGACGCTCGCGGACTTCATCGCCGACGGCTTCGATCCAAGGCTTTATGATCAGATTGATTTTCAGCGCAGCAGGGTCAAGCCGCGAACAATTCTGAATTTCTCCATAGGTGCGGATTTGTTTCAGAAAGAACGCACCAGTCTGAATCTGCAATTCGACATTCAGAACCTGACGAACCATCTGTTCCTCTACAACTTTGAGTCTGTTTTCAGTGGGACGCACGTGGGCTTCCCACGTTTGATTAGCGGCCGATTGTCGGTTCGGTTTAAATAAGATACTAAGTCCCGGGTAGCCGCCTCTCAGCGGCCCCAGCGGATTCAATTTTGGGGACATCCATCCAGAAAATTGAATTCACAACTCTTTACAAGTGAAAGGATTGACACGTTCAGGCGCGGACATTAGAATCGCGCCAGTCAGATTTCAACGACCGAGGTGGTGGTCATGAGCCTGGTTAAGATCATCGTCATTACCGTCCTCATAATTATCAGCATTCTTCTGTTTGGACGCTTCTTGTTCTAGCGCTGAACAAATCGGTTTTTGATGCCGCGTCGTCTCGCGTTTTCCGTTCGCCCAAATCATTCCCACTGTTATTGACCTTTGATTCCATCTTGTCCACGCACTCGTGTTTGTCCGGCGGTCGTGTCCTATTTGGATGACGGCGTTAGAGTACCGACTTTAGTCGGGCTTTTTCTCCGACGAGATAAACAGCCCAACTAAAGTTGGTACTCTTACACCGTGAGCTAGGACACTACCCCTCCGCCCGCGCGTTTCTTAAACTCATTCAAAGTTGGTAATCTACCGCTCACAATTTCCATGACCAATAATTCAGAAGGACTACGAGCGATTAGGCGCGTCTTGATCAGTGTTTCGGACAAGACCGGCATTGTTGATTTCGCACGCGAACTTAAACAGTTCGGCGTGGAAATTATCAGCACCGGCGGAACGGCAAGGGCCCTGCGCGATGCCGGAATAGAAGTGCGCGATGTTTCTGACGTTACCGGTTTCCCGGAAATGATGGACGGCCGCGTCAAGACCCTGCACCCGAAGATCCACGGCGGGCTACTGGCTCTGCGAGACAATGCCGATCACGTCGCGGCAATGGAAAACAATTCCATCGAGCCAATCGACATGGTGGTCGTTAACCTCTATCCATTCGAAAAGACAATAAGACGTGAAAACGTCACCGACGCTGAGGCGATTGAGCAAATCGACATTGGCGGGCCCGCGATGATCCGTTCAGCCGCCAAGAACGCGCAGGACGTCGCGGTAATCGTGCATCACGAAGAATACCCAAATATCATCGCCGAGCTGCAGCAGCACGATGGTGCTCTCTCTTTGAGCACCAGGAAGGTTTTGGCGCGAACAGCATTTATGCAGACGGCGCGGTACGACATGATTGTCACCAGCTATCTTGCCGGAGCATTTCAACGTAAGGAGCGTGGAGTTCATGCCGAGACGGGAGGGTATGCGAACGTCTTTTCGATCGGGCCACAAGGTGAACTTCACACGCCGCCTCCACCTTTGGATATCGACTCTGATGAGTACTCGATCGAGGCTTTTCGCGGCACTCTGCCGTTAAGCGCTGAGTGGTCGATCGGCAAGATCGCCGATCTGCGTTACGGCGAGAACCCGCATCAAATCGCGGGTCTGTACAAATTGTCGATGGGCAAAAGCGGCATCGCCAACGCCGAACAGCTCTCCGGCAAGGAGATGTCCTACAACAACTACGTCGATGCCGACGCCGCGTGGCAATTGGTTTTTGACTTTGAAGAAACCGCTTGCGCGATAATCAAACATACAAATCCAGCTGGCGTCGCGATAGATTCGCTCGCGGTTGAGGCTTATCGAAAGGCGCTGGCGACCGATCCGATATCTGCATTTGGCGGAATCGTCGCTTTCAATTGCCCGGTCGATGAAGCAGCGGCGCGAGCTGTCATTGAGATCTTCACTGAAGTAATTGTCGCTCCGGATTACGATTCCGAAGCGCTCGAGGTCCTGCGGCAGAAGAAGAACCTGCGTGTGTTGCGTTGCTGGCCTGATCCGAAGAAGAGCACGGTCGAATACAAACAAATCAGCGGCGGCATGCTGGTCCAAACCCGCGACACGCATCGCCAGAAACGCGAAGAACTGAAGATAGTGAGCGAGCGTCCGCCGAGCGAAACGGAAATCGACGATCTCCTTTTCGCCTGGACCGTCTGCAAACACACCAAATCAAACGCGATTGTTTACGCGCGCGACCGGCAAACCGTCGGCGTCGGCGCCGGCCAGATGTCGCGTATCGACTCCGTCAAAATCGCCGCGATGCGCGCGCAGTTGCCGGTCGAGGGGTCCGTGATGGCCTCAGATGCGTTCTTCCCTTTCCGCGACGGCGTCGATGAAGCCGCAAAACATGGAATCACCGCAGTCATCCAACCGGGCGGCTCTGTTCGTGATGAAGAAGTGATCGCCGCGGCGAATGAGCAGGGGCTGGCAATGGTGTTTACGGGCGTGCGGCACTTTAAGCATTAACTTGCTCTTTCCGCGAGATATCATTAATACTCTCGTCGCAAACTCAGGTGATGAAGCTTCTTCTTATTGCAGCTTGTGTTCTTTGCGCCACCATTCAGTCACTCGCGCAAACCAACATCAGCGGGATTCCTAAAAGCGCGGTAGTGGTCGAAACGCGAAAGCTGACCGTCGCAGGCCGTCCCGATCGGATGCTGGTGCTTTGGATGCTTAACCCAAAGAAGAACCCCACCAACTACGCGCCAGATGAAATGTACAGTTGTCCCGAACAATCCCGCGGGAGCCACTACTCCGGACCGACGCGAGTTGCTTTAGTTGACACGTCGTCAATGACGGTCATCAACACCGTAAAGATCAATAACGAAGGCGCCGAAGGTGGCGACAGTTTCGACGTACCCTACGCGATCCGCAGAGGCTACTATTATCAAGTCAGTCCAGCGGTGCGGCGCGGCGTCGAAGCCAGGCCAACCATCATGACGCTGAAGGACTACAATGGCGATGGGAAGGCCCTCGAGTTTGCCTTATTCGACGCAGTCGCCTGTATGGGCCTCCAAACCACTCTGATCGGTTACAGCGCAAAACAGGATCGAGTAATTCAGTATCCGGTGAAGCTCGACGTGGTCGAAGGCACGAAACACTCTGAGAGAATTTCGCCGTGGGCCGATTACCTATTTAACCAAAAACCGCAGCGGACCGGCTACTGGAAATACGAAATCGATTATCGCGGCCGCGGCGGCTCGTTGGATAAGTGGGAAGTGCGCTATAACGCCGCGCGCGAACAGTTTGAAGGAACTCTAACTATGATTCCGGGTGATTACTGATGAAAATAAATTCTTTTACAAGCCGATCAATTGCCTTTGTGTCGTTAGTGTTGCTGGTTGCAACTTCTATTACAGCGCAGAAGAGAAAGCCTGACCCGTGCGCTAATCCACAAACCCAGGCGGAAATGAATATATGCGCCGGCAAGGCTTTCGAGGCTGCTGATGCCGTGCTCAATCAGGTCTATCAGAAGCTCATGTCGATGCTGGACGACACTGAGAAGGCGCAGCTCAAGGAAGCCGAGACCGCCTGGCTAAAATATCGCGACACAAACTGCGAGTTTGTTGCCGATCAGTTCAAGGGCGGCTCAATGAGGCCGATGATCGCTGCCGGCTGCCTCGCGGATATGACGAAGAAGCGCACGACCGAACTAAGGACCCAAATCAAAGAAAGAAATTTGTAGACCATGATGCTCAAAGACAAACAAGGAATCATTTTCGGCGTCGCGAATAAACGTTCAATCGCCTGGGCCACGGCGCAGGCGTTGCATGAAGCGGGCGCGCGCCTGGCTTTCGCTTACCAGGGTGATCGCCTGAAAGAAAATGTCGAAAAGTTGACGGCTGAAGAGATGCCGGGGTCGCCGCTGCTCTCATGCGACGTGACCAATCAAAGCGACGTCGATGAAACATTTAAGCGAATGGCGTCCGAATTTGGCCGGCTTGATTTTGTGATTCACAGCATCGCCTTCGCGCCACGCGAAGCCCTCGAAGGCGAATATATGAAAGTCGAGCGCGACGCATTCCTGACGGCATTGGAGATTAGCGCTTACTCTCTGACCCAACTTGCGCGCGCGGCGGCGCCGTTGATGACCGAAGGCGGCAGCATCGTAACGATGACCTTTCACGGCGCAGACAAAGTCTATCAAGGCTATAACGTGATGGGTGTCGCCAAGGCCGCGTTGGAATCAAGCGTCCGCTATCTGGCCGCCGACCTCGGGCCAAAGAATATTCGCGTAAACGCAATCAGCGCCGGGCCCATTCAGACATTGTCGGCGCGCGGAGTGGCCGGCTTGAGTACCATGCTGAAAGTTTCCGCGGAGCGGGCCCCACTGAAACGAAATGTCGAGCCCCGTGAAGTCGGTGACACCGCGCTCTTTCTTTGCAGCTCTCTTTCATCAGGCATTACCGGCGGGACGATCTATGTTGATTGTGGATATAACGTGATGGGGATCTGATATATCGGTACGCACGCCTCTGGCGTGCTCCTCTAAAGTTACGTAATTAAGCACGCCGGAGGCTGTGCGTACCGAATGAATCCACAGACTGAAGTCTGTGCCACTTATGAAGCACGAAGACTATTACAAAAATCATCAGCCGGGCGGCACGCAGGACGAGCGCCTGCTCGAGACGCCGCGCGGTGATGAATTTCTGCACACCGATACCTGGCGGGTCTTTCGCATCATGGGCGAATTCGTGCAGGGCTTTGAGGACCTCGCGGCAATTACGAACGGCGTCGCGGTGTTCGGCTCGGCGCGCACGCCGCCCGGTCATGCGGACTACGCTTCCGCGCAGGAAACCGGCGCGCTCTTTGCCAAGGCCGGGTATGCAGTCATTACCGGCGGCGGCCCCGGCATCATGGAGGCGGCCAACCGCGGCGCTTTTGAAGCCGGAGGAGTCTCGGTTGGCTGCAATATTGAGCTGCCACACGAGCAAGGCTCCAACCCCTACCTGACCCTCTCCCTCAAGTTTAAATACTTCTTCGTGCGCAAGATGATGTTCGTCAAATACAGCAATGCCTTTGTGATCTTTCCCGGAGGCTTCGGCACCCTGGACGAACTCTTCGAAGCGCTGACGCTAATCCAAACGCGGAAGATTCACGACTTCCCGGTCGTGCTCTTCGGCTCGCAATACTGGCAGGAAATGTTGGATTGGTTGAAAGGTCCGATGTTAAGCGACGGGAAGATTGTGGAAGCGGATTTTCAGCGGCTGCACATCACCGACTCACCGGCTGAGATTGTAGAAATCGTCAAGGGTTATCAACCTTCACAAGAAGTCGTCAGCCATTTGAGGTAAGGTTCTGAGCCGGCAATGATCGGCACAGCAATAATCTCCGGCGTCTCATAGCTGTGAATCTCGCGCACCTTGCGCTCGAGTTCGTCAAAGCTTGCGCGCGTAGTTTTCGCCAGCAGCAATACTTCCCTCTCGCGCTGAACCGCGCCCTGCCAAACATAAACTGATTGCATTTCAGGCAGGATTTGAACACACGCTGCGAGCCGCCCGTTCACGAGCAGCTCAGCGATGCGCGATGCTTCATCGACGTCAGCAGCCGTCATGAAAACGATGATGGCTTCTGAGGATTGATCGGTCATTGGTTTAGAGTCGAAGTACCAGCCGACAAAAAAGCGGGCAGTAGCCCGCTTCTAAACGATCTGTGAAAAATGGTTACTCTGCTTCTTCTTCCGCTGCTTCGGCCTCTTCGCCTTCAGACGCGGGACCGGTCAGCGGTGAAGTGTCTTCGCCAAAGAACGACGCGTAGATTTCTTTCGCGCGGTCTAAATCACGTTCATCAACCAGCACGGCCACGCCTGGCGAGGTCGCAGAAAAGACCGGCGCAAACGCGTCGTTCGAGCCGCCCTGAACCACAGCGCGGACGCCGTTTTGGCGGAGGATGTCACTGACCATCTCCGCTTCGGTCGGCGCAGATAAAGTGTGCAGGACGACGAAGCTCGCTTCGCTACTGTCGTGCTCAACGTTTTCCGGCGTCAACCTCTCAACCAGCTCGGTATCGTCATCGGGACAACGCGTGATACCAGGATTGTATTCGGACTCACAAGTAGGACAGAACATAAGGGAATTGTAGCGCAAGATATCATCTCACGCGATTCTAACCCCTGGGCTAGGCGCTCACCGTCTTTTCGAAAGGAATCTCTTCGAAAGTTGTAAAGCGCTTGAACTCGCGAAAGCGCTGGTTGATCTCTTCGTGCGTCAACCGTTGCACTCGTTCCGTGCCAAACTCTTCGACATTGAACGAGGCCATCACCGAACCGAAGATCATCGCGCGGCGCAGGGCGCTCTCGTCCAGTTCTTTCTGACTCGCCAGATAGCCCATCAATCCGCCCGCGAACGTATCGCCCGCGCCCGTCGGATCAAAGACCGCTTCCAGCGGATACGCCGGAATCGCAAAGTAACCGTCTTTGGTAAACATCGCGGCGCCATACTCTCCGCGCTTCACGATTAGGGTGTGCGGGCCCCAGGAAAGAATCTTGCGCGCCGCCTTGATCAAGTTCGGTTCTTCGGTCAACTGCCGGGCTTCAGCATCATTCACTATGAGCAGATCAACCACCTCGATGGTCTTTTGCAGAGAATCTCTGGTGATATTGATCCAGAGGTTCATCGTATCCAGCGCCACCAGTTCGGCGTCAGGCACCTGCGCGCGAACGCCGCGCTGCAAATCGGGCTGAATGTTTCCGAGAAACACGAGTCGCGATTTCTTTGAGGCCTCAGAGAGCTTGGGATCGAAGTGCTCAAACACGTTCAGGTGCGTGTCGAGCGTATGCGCGACGTTGAGATCGTATTCGTAGCGTCCAAACCAGCGAAACGTCTCGCCGTCAGAAATCACCTCAAGGTCGGTGGTGTCGACGTTGTGACTCTTGAAAACTGCGAGTTCATCATCACCAAAATCGCCGCCCACGACCGCGACGACCCGAACATCAGTAAAGAAGCTGGCGGAAATCGAAAAATGAGAGGCTGAGCCTCCGAGCATTCGATCGCGTTTGCCAAAAGGCGTCTCGACCGCATCGAACGCGACCGAACCAACAACAAGTAGTGACATAGAATTTGAATCTGTAATCTGAAATTTGAAATTGAAGAACGTAGCTTGTGCTTTGTGCTTGTCCTTTGTACTTGGTGCTTTGTACTTGGTGCTTTGTACTTAGTGCTTAGTGCTTTGAATCTGAAATCTGAATCTGAAATTTGATTCTTCGGTTACGGCTTGCTCTCTTTTGGCCTCGCACCGCCGAGTGCAGACAAATCGCCGGCCGCCTCTGCCTTGAACTTGCTTTGCGGATAGTCATTCACCAACTGCGAAAGATAGTCCCGCGCTTTCTCGCGAAATTCTGCGGGCGTGAGGGTGACTTTTTTCTCGCCCTCGTGGATGACGTATTGATCGGATTTCTGTTTGCCCTTGCCGTCGGCCAAATTGAGACTGCTCTTGCCTGCGTAATAGAGCACTTCATCGATCCTCGAGAACGCCGGGTTAGCGGCGAGCACTTCCTCGCAACGCTGTAACGCCGCGACGTATGCCTTCCGCAAAGTGAAATACTGCCGGGCGACTTCAAGATTATGCAGCGCCTCTTTCTCCATCTCCGGATCGCGGACCACGTCAGGGCCGTTCTTGACGCCGCCCTGCCCGAACGCGGCGGCCGCCGTCAAAATCAGCATGCCCGCCAACGTCGCCATTACAAAAAGCTTTTTCATTGCTTCACCTCAATCAAAGCTGTCGTACGCACGCCGCTGGCGTGCAGCATGCCGGAGGCATGCGTACCATTCTAACTCCGGTACTTTCCAGTGATGGCTTGCAGCCTGCGCGCGGTTGCTTCGGGCCACAAATCAGCGGCTGTAAAGATCGCATTCTTGAGCGCCGACCCGCATTTGCAGCCTCGCGGCTTCTGCGCCAGAGACTTCACCGCCTGCTTCATAATAAGTTGCGCATTGCGAACATTCTTGTTCAAGTACTCGATGACCGTTTCGACCGTCACCGCGTCGTGATCCGGATGCCAGCAATCATAATCAGTCACGAGCGCCAGCGTCGCATAACAAATCTCGGCTTCGCGCGCCAGCTTCGCTTCCTGCAGGTTCGTCATGCCGATGACATCCATGCCCCATGAACGATAGACGTTGGACTCGGCTACCGTCGAGAACGCCGGGCCTTCCATGCAGATGTAGGTTCCGCCACGATGCGATTTCACGTCCGCGCTTTTGCACGATTCTTCCAGCACGTCGCCCAGGTCCGTGCAAACGGGATGAGCAAAAGCAATGTGAGCAACTATGCCTTCGCCGAAGAATGTCGATTCGCGGGCCCGCGCGCGCGTGCGATCAAAGAACTGATCGGGAATAACCATGTCGAGCGGCGCGTATTTTTCCTGCAACGATCCCACAGCGGACGCGGAGAGAATGCGTTCGACGCCCAGAAGCTTCATGCCATAGATGTTTGCGCGGAAAGGAACTTCAGTCGGCGTGAACCGATGGCCGCGGCCATGACGCGGAAGAAACGCGACGCGCTCGCCTTCGAGCGTTCCGATGATGAATTTATCTGACGGCTCGCCAAACGGAGTCTCGAGTTGAACCTCGTCCACGTCTGTTAGTTCGGGCATTTGATAGAGCCCGCTGCCGCCAATGATTCCGATTTTCGCTGCTGTCATTCAGACCATTCTTTTCGAATTCGTTTAGAGGCGGCCTACTGCCCGCCTCATTTCTAAGGCATGGCGGGCAGTAGCCCGCCTCTAAACAATCGTCTTCACTCTGAATTTCCCATCCTGCTCGACAACTCTTCCCAGCGGTTGTTCCGGCTCGTGATAAAACAAGCACGTCCAGTTCTCACGTGCAGCCTGTGGCAACAACTTCTTTTTCGCTTCGACTGTTTCGACGGGATAAAGATCGTAACCCATCACCCAGGCAAACGGCACATGCGCGCGCAACGGAACCAGATCGGCAAACCCGAAAAGCGTCTGGCCGTCACGCTCAAGTCGCGGGCACTGCATCGAGCGATTGTGTCCGGCGTGCGTTTCCATACGCAGTCCCGGCACAACTTCATACTCGGACTCTTTAAGCTCCAGTTGTCCGGTTTCTTTCAACGGTCGCCAGTTGTCGGCGAAATAACTTGCGCGATCACGATCGGTTGGCGCCTCAGCATGTTCGTATTCCGCGCGCGAGATAAAGTAACGCGCGTTCGAGAACGCCGGAACAGCTTTGCCGGATTCATCAATGCGCGTATTCCCCCCGGCGTGGTCAAAATGCAGGTGCGTATTGATGACGATCGTGATGTCGTCAGACGACACGCCGGCGATTGCTTTCAGCGAGTCATCCAGCGATCGCCGTCGATCGATTCCATACATCGCGCGATGCTTCTCAGACCACTTGTCGCCGATTCCCGTGTCGATCAAAATCCGCTCGTTGCCTGCTTCGATAAAGAGGCAATTCATATTCATGCGAATGCGGTTCTGATCGTCGTGCGGAGCGACCTTTGACCACAAGTTGCGCGGGACCACGCCGAACATCGCGCCACCGTCGAGCCGAAACTCGCAATCAGGAATTATTTCGACGCGATAATCACTGAAGAGCATGGGTGTAGGGTGTTGAGAATAGGGTGATGGTTTTCAAGCCAACAATGGCGCTCGCAAAAAGAAGCTCTTCAATCGGTAGTAAATTTACCTCCGGAGCAGCCTAACTATCGCACCACACCCAACGTCCTACTTCTTCCCTTTCGGAGCCGGAGCCTTTCCTTTCGGCGTTGGCGCCGCAGCCGGCGGAGTTTCCGGATTAAATCCCGGCGGCAGACCCTGCTGCATCTGTTGCGGTGGTGGCTGCGGGACCGAGAAGTTATCGGCCACCGTGATGTGATTGCTTTGGCGCTTAACTATCTCCTCGATCAGTTGCTTCTCTTTTTCCTGCTCGACAGCTTCGCGCGCTTGGTCCTTTGCCGACTTGGGTGGACCAAACGGATTGCCGCCGCCGCCCGCAGCGATCAGGATATGACGAGCATGAACCTGCTCTTCAGGCTTGCCATCCTTGGTTTCGGTCTTCTTCTCTTCAACCTTGATGATGTGAAAGCCAAATTGGCTCTCGACGATGTCGCTGATCTGGCCGGGCTGAAGCGCAAAAGCCGCCTTTTCAAACTCAGGCACCATCTGCCCATGACCAAACCAACCGAGGTCTCCACCTTTTTCTTTGCTGCCGGGATCGGTCGAGAATTGTTTCGCCAGCGCAGCAAAATCTTCGCCCGCACGGACGCGCTTCAAGACATCCTCAGCCTTGGCGCGGGTTTGTTTGTCATCGAGCTCCGGATGCTTCGCGATGTAAGCGGCAATCTCTGCTTCAGTCGCTTTGGTATTCGGAATCAGAGTTTCCTTTGCGTAGGTTGACGCCAGCAGCCGCGCCTGTTCGAGCATGATCTGCAATTCCACGTTGCGCTTCTTATCGACGCCCGCGGCTACACCCTTGCGCTCGCCGATCAAAACCTGCCCGAGCTGATGTTTGATCTGCTTGAGCTGCTCATCAGGAATGGCCTGCCCCGCCATCATCGGATTGCTTGCCTGCGCATCTTTGACGAATTGCTGAAAGCGCTCTTCCTGGCCTGACTCTTTGAAGAAAGCAGCGATCTCCGCGTCCGTAACCTGAGGCGCACCCGGCGCGCCGGCTTGCGATTCAGCAAAACTCTGTGCAATCACAATCGCGCGGACCAACTCCATCTGCCGTTTGACCTCGGGCCGGTAACCGATATTTTTTGCCTTCGCTTCTTCGGCGACTGAGAGCAATTCGCGAACGTTCTTTGCAAAGTCACGTCGCGCGGCATCGTCGGTCGCCAAACGCGCGCGGGCCTGCGGCGCCTGGTCCGCCGCGATCTGCGTCATGTCGTCAGCGGTCAGGTTAATGGGCGCGGCGTGGCTGGCTTTCACCTGCCAAACAATCAGGCCGACGGAAAATAAGATGCCGACTCCAGCGGCGATCCAGGCTTTAGTCGTTGAATTCAAAATCAATATCCTTTCAAGTTCGTAACGCAAACTGTTAGTTTGCACACGCGTTGATGCAACTAACATTGCAAACTAACAGTTTGCGTTACAGATTATGGCGCTACGCGCGGTTTTGAACCAATTCAATCAATACACCACCCGCCGATGATGGATGAACAAATGCCACAAGGCAACCGCCGGCGCCTGTGCGCGGCTGTTCATCGAGCAGGCGCGCCCCCTTCTGTTTCAAGCCTTCCAGGGCGGCGCGAATATCGTCAACCTGTACGGCAATGTGATGAATGCCCGGCCCGCGTTTCGCCAGGAACTTTGAAATCGGCGAATCCTCGGCCGTCGGTTCAAGCAATTCAATTCGAGACTCGCCGACGGGAAGCATGGCGACGCGCACCTTTTGTTCTGCAACCTCTTCGATCTCTTCGACAGCGAGCCCCAGCGCGTCACGATAAAAAGTTGCCGCCGCTTCGATTCCGTTTGTAGCTACGCCGATGTGATCGATTTTCATTTTTAGTCGGTCAGTTTTTAGTCGTCAGTTGTCAGTTGTCAGTTGTCAGTCCGGCGATATTGGGACCCTCGTTAACTGACAACTGACCACTGACTACTGACGGTCTTTCATCAATTCTTCAACCGCCGAATATGGATCGCGCTGTTTGCTCGCTACTTCACTGGCCAGTTGATCGAGTCTTTCAGATGCGTTGTCGCCGCTCAGCGTTTCCAAAACCAAACGCTCGCGCAACAGCTCCAGAATTCGCCAACGAGCAATCGCGCGTTTCCGTTCATTTGAACCGGCGGCGCCTCGCTGAAATTCGCGGCAGCGATCGATCGCCACCGCCAACTCTTCAATCCCCTTGTTTTCAATCGCGACCGTCTTCACAATCGGCGGTTCCCACTCATCCGACCTTTCGGCCAGGCTGAGCAACGCCTCTAATTCTTTCTCCGTCCGCAGGACACCGTCACGATCGGCTTTGTTGATTACCAGGACGTCGCCGATTTCCATGATGCCGGCCTTCATGGCCTGCACGTCATCACCCATTCCCGGGACCAGCACGACGACGCAAACATCGGCCGTCTTCGCGACCTCAATTTCATCCTGCCCGACACCAACCGTCTCGACGATTATCTTGCTGAAGCCGGCCGCGTCCAGAATCGCGACGGCTTCAACGGTCGCGCGCGCTAACCCACCAAGATTCCCGCGCGTGGCCATCGAACGGATAAAGACGTTCTTGTCCAGCGATAGCGTCTGCATGCGGATGCGATCGCCCAGGATCGCGCCGCCGGAAAAAGGACTTGAAGGATCAACTGCGATGATGCCGACGCGCTCGCCGCCCTTGCGATAGTGCGCCGCCAATTTATCAACCAGCGTGGATTTTCCCGCGCCGGGCGCGCCGGTGATTCCAACTATCAACCCGCGCCCCGTATGCGGGAAGATCTGCTTCATCAACTCTGAAGCGCCGTTAGCGTCATTCTCAACTCGGGTGATCGCGCGCGCGACTGCGATTGTGTCGCCGGCTATGATGCGCTCTAACGACGATTCGCTCATGCGTGCTTCATTATTTCCCGGGCGATAATTATTCGCTGAATTTCAGAAGTGCCTTCGCCGATGGTGCAAAGCTTTGAATCGCGCCAATATTTTTCAGCCGGATAGTCCTTTGTATATCCATAGCCGCCGTGAATCTGCACCGCTTCTTCGCACACGCGCACGCTCATCTCGCCGGCGAACAACTTGGCCATCGATGATTCTCTGGTGGTCTTCTTGCCCTGGTCCTTGAGCGACGCTGCGCGGTACATAAGCAAGCGCGCCGCATCGATCTGCACAGCCATGTCCGCCAGTTTGAATTGAATTGCCTGGAATTCGCGAATCGCCTTACCGAACTGTTGACGCTCGGCTGAATATCGCAGCGCCGATTCATAAGCCCCCTGCGCGATGCCTACCGCCAGCGCCGCGATCGAAATCCGCCCGCCATCGAGAATCTCCATCGCGTTGACAAAGCCCTTGCCCACTTCGCCCAAACGATTTTCGTCCGGCACAAAACAATCTTCGAAAACCACGCTCGCAGTTTCCGAAGCGCGCAGGCCGAGCTTGTTCTCCTTCTTCGAAGGCGCAAATCCTTTCATCCCTTTTTCGAAGATGAAGGCCGTGATGCCCTTGCTCTTCTTTGAACGATCGGTGGAAGCAAAAGCCACGCAGGTGTCGGCGTGAATCGCGTGAGTGATGAAGTTTTTTGATCCGTTAACAATCCAGCCACCGTTGTTCTTAACGGCGGTCGTGCGCGTGCCTGAGGCGTCGGAGCCGGCGCCGGGCTCGGTCAATCCCCACGCGCCGAGCTGCTCGCCGCGCGTAAGCGGCGCCAGATATTTTTGCTTCTGCGCCTCGCTGCCATATTGAAAGATGTGATTCGAACAGAGCGAATTGTGCGCGGCCACGGAAATACCAACCGATCCATCGACGCGCGAGAGTTCTTCAATCGCCGTGGCGTATTCAACGTACCCAAGACCCGCGCCGCCGTATTCTTCGGGAAACAAAATGCCCAACAGACCAAGCTCGCCAAGTTTCGGCAGCAGTTCGATCGGAAAGTGCTGGGCCTCGTCCCATTCCATGACGTGCGGCGCGATTTCGGCTTCCGCGAACTCGCGCACGCTCATCTTCATTTGAAACTGTTCTTCGTTGAGTTCGAATTCCATTTACTTAAAAAACAAATCCCTGCCTGACACTCAAACGACAGGCATGGGCGCCTGTCGCGACATTATTAGAACTTCACATTGTAACTCAATGATGATGATGACGCATCCGCGCGGTGCGGTTTAACTCCCTCTCCCTTTGGGAGAGGGGCGGGGTGAGGGCTTAGTACGGCAACTCGGAATAATTCACCGGGCTTTAGCCCGTTATCGAAATGAGCTACCAGAATTCTTCAGCGCTTGGTTGCTCCAAAATTTCTGGCCGGATTGCGGGCTGAAGCCCGTAGCAACGTTGTGGTTGCACTTTGCGCTCAGGCCCTCACCCCAACCCTCTCCCAAAGGGAGAGGGAGTCAAACAATCTCGCTTCCGGATTTCTGCTGCGCTCTCGCTCAGCGACGACCTGTGTTATTTTTTTGACACTCTCTCCTGGGGGCAATTCACCCAATTAACCTAAGGCCTCAATGCCCAACCTCGGGTGAAGTGTTTGTGAATTGATCTGCTCTCAGGGTCACCGAGGGAGTAAGAACGGGCCTCTTTGTCCGGGACTGGATCGAATGATGTTCGCGGCGGCGAGCTGCTGTTCCAAGCACGCGAACGAGGAGAGAAAAAAGAAAATGAAAGCGTTGAATGAATTCATCGCCGGGCTGCATACCGGCGAACCGGTTGAATTTAACCGGCTGAAAATTATGCCGATCTTCGTTGACGAGGACCGAAAACTGCCTTTCCTTGATTTGGAAGAGGCGCTCAAGCGAGGTTTTATTGAGATCACCGAGATATCGGAAGGCGGCAGTGTGCCCGACCTGGAAGTCTCAAACAAATCTCAAGAGGACGTCATCATCCTCGACGGCGAAGAGTTGATCGGCGCGAAGCAGAACCGGATTGTGAATACGACGATCGTGGTGGCGGCAACGTCGAAACTCAAGATTCCGGTTTCGTGCGTCGAGCAGCGGCGTTGGAGCTATTCGTCGCCCAGCTTTTCGGCGAGCAAGTCGATGGCGTATTCCAGCTTGCGTCGCAAAAAGTACGAGCACGTCACGGCCAGTCTGCGACGCGAAGCGAGCTACCGGACAAATCAGTCGGAAATCTGGAGCGAGGTTGATGCGAAGATGGCGCGCATGCAGGTCACCAGCCCCAGCGCTGCGATGAACGACATGTACGAAAGCAGCGTGGAGCACTACGATGAGGATTTACAGACAAGCATTCCTCATCGTGACAAGCAAGTTGGGTATCTGGCCTTCATCGGCGACAGGTTTGCCGGTGGCGAGGTCTTCGGCTCGGCTGAGCTCTGCGGCAAGAAATTGCCGAAGCTTTTGCGGAGTTATTACCTGGATTCTCTCGATGCAGGCGTTGAGTTTCCAGCGATCACTGTTGAGCAAGTCTTCGCCCAGGTACAAAGCGCTCACCATGAGCAATTCGAAGCGATTGGAAAAGGATCGGAGTTGCGCTTCGAGACACCGAACGTGCAGGGATCATGGAAGCTGGTTGATGACTTGATCCCGCACTTAGTCGTTTTTCCAAAAGGATCGAGTAATTAAGGCTCGATCTCGAGAACGATAATTACAACCAGGGACAACGCCAGTCGTTGTCCCTTTTTTATCTCACGCAAAAGGCCGCGCAACTGCAGAAGACCGCAAAGTAAGACAACTCTAAATTACTTACTTCGCTTTACCGCCTTACTGCCCGGCCCCTTCAGTCGCCTCACTTCCTGATCCGTTAACCGGCGCCATTCGCCTGACCTCAAACTTCTCGCGTCGAGAGTGCCAATGCTCGTCCGCTCCAATTTGATAACTGAATGACCAATCGCATCGAACATGCGCCGTATTTGCTGATTGCGTCCCTCGGTAAGAACCACTTCATACCAGGAGTTCGTCTTGGTCTCGCGCACCTTACGGACTTCGGCTGGGGCCGTGCGTTCGTCTTCCCCGATTGAGATTCCGCGCCGCAATCGCTCAATAGCTTTTTCCGTGGGCACGCCTTTAACCTTTGCCCGGTAAATCTTCGCAACTCGATTTTTTGCGGACGTGATTCGGTTGGTGAATTCACCGTCATTCGTCAGCAACAGCAAACCTTCGGTGTTGAAGTCCAGACGGCCGACCGGGTGCAAGCGGCCCAGCGACGAAGGAATCAAATCGATCACCAGAGGGCGCTTCTCGGGATCTGACATACTGGTCAGATAACCCTTCGGCTTGTTAAGAACGACGTACACAGGCTTCTGATGGTTCAGCAGCGAATTGATCAGACGGCCTTTGACCTTGATGTGATCGCGTTCGGGATCGGCTTTGGTGCCCAGCACTTTTATTACTTTTCCGTTGACACTTACCTGGCCCGCGGTGATCAAATCTTCCGCGTGCCGGCGTGAGGAAATGCCGGCTGAGGCAATAATTTTTTGCAGTCGTTGTTCCATAAAAGACAGAAGGCAGAAGGCAAAACGCAGAAGGCAGCAATTTTGAAACGGCGCGCGGTTGGTCAGTTTGCTTTCTGCCTGCTGCTTTCTGCCCTCTGCCTTCTCGCTATTCACTCGCTCCGCCGGCCAGATCCTGGAAATCTTCGATGCTGGGCAATTCGGAAAGATCCTTCAGGCCGAACTGAATCAAAAATTCTTTCGAAGTGCCATACATCATCGGGCGTCCGACAGTTTCCTTTCGGCCCTTCGCGACAATCAGCCGCTTGTCGAGCAGGGTTTTAATCGCTGAGGGCGACTGCACGCCGCGAATCTCCAGAATCTCGGGAACGGTTACGGGTTGGCGATAAGCAATGACTGCGAGCGTTTCTAACGACGCGAGGGACAGCTTGGCGCTGGGTTTTGATTTCAGGTAACTACGAATGTATTCGTGATGTTCCGCCTTCGTGGCGATTTGCCAGCCGCCGGCAATCTCGCGTAGTTGCAGGCCACCGGGCCGCTCGTCGTACTCTCTGGCCAAATCTTTGATCGCGCTCTCAACGGTGTCCCGATCGATTTCCGTAACATCAGCGATCAGCTTCGCGTTGATCGGCTCGTCGGCGACAAAGATCAAAGACTCAACGATCGATTTCAATTCCGTATCGCTGATGTCGCGCCGGCCTTCGATCGCGCCTTCTTCCTCGGAAGAAATCACTTCAACAGGCTCCTCGGCATTGGCTGCTTTCGCTTTACTCATAAACTTGGGCTCTCAGTTTTCTCGAAACTTTGATGCAGCGGCCTACGCTCAAACGGGGCTGACCGCCTTGGCTGTGATCTCTCCGAATGTCTCTGGTTGGTTGAGGGAAATCTCAGCCAGCCGCACCAACTCGAGCACCGATAGAAACGCCACCACCAATTCCCGGCGCGACTTCGCTCGCTCAAAAAATCTCATCAAGCTCAATTCGCCGGCCGATCGCACCATGTTACGCAAGCGTTCGATCATCTCGGCCATCGTCACTTCTTCCCGCTCGATTTCCATCAGCACTTCTTCTTTGTGCCGCGCGAGAATTTCCTGAAACACTCGCAGCAAATCGAACAGCCCCACCACGACTTCCGGATTATTCTTGTCGGTTTCGATCTCAGCGCGCGTGAACACGGCCCGCTCGACCGTCGCGCGCGACCAAAGCATCTGCGCCGCGGCCTTGAACTTTTCGTGTTCCAGCAGACGATTTACGAGGTCAGCGCGTGGATCGAGACTTTCTTCCTCTTCAGCAAGCGGATCGCGCGGCAAAAGCATGCGCGACTTCAGATCAATTAACTGCGCCGCCATCACCAGAAAATCGCCGGCGACCGTGAGATCCAATTCCTGCATCAGGTGCAGATAGCGCAGGTACTCATCCGTAATCCGCGCCACGGGAATGTCATAGATATTGACCTGATCCTGCCGGATCAAATAAAGCAACAGGTCAAGCGGTCCTTCAAATTCACCGAGCGTGATTTTTAGCTGATCGCCTTCGCGATCGGGTGTGATTTCCGGTTGCGCACCGGCGACACTGATCTGCGCCGCGTCATTGGACGCGGTGGCTTCAGGTTCAATCTCAATTGCTTGGGAGGTTTCTTCCATCAGTCTTTAGCCTCGGGCTCCGATCAAACCCAGGTTTGATTTCACGCGATTGAGTGTCAGGCGGGCAATCGCCTCTGCGCGTTCCGCGCCCTGCTCCAGAATCCGGTCCAGTTTATCATCATCAATGCCACGAACACGTTCCTGAAACGGCCTGAGAAACTCAATCGTGACGTCCGCCAGTTCTTCTTTTAATTTCGCATAGCCACTGCCGCTAAAGTGATCCTCGATCTCCGTTTGCGACTTGCCGGTCAGCAGATGATAAATGGTGAGCAAATTCGAAATCGCCGGTCGCGACGGATCGAACTTAATTTCCGTTCCTGAGTCCGTCACCGCGCGCTTAAATTTGCGCCGCACCACATCGTCACTATCGAGCAACATGACGCAGCCGGCCTCGCTCTCTTCATCGGACTTCGACATCTTTTTCGTTGGATCAGCGAGCGACATGATTCGCGCGCCAACCTTTGGAATAAACGCGTCCGGCACCGCAAATGTCTGGCCGTAATCACGGTTAAAGCGAAGCGCGAGGTCACGCGTTAATTCGAGATGTTGTTTCTGATCCTCGCCCACGGGAACCAGATCAGTTTGATAGAGCAGGATGTCGGCCGCCATTAACACCGGATAGTCAAACAATCCGACCGAGACGTTCTCTCCCTGCCTGCGCGCTTTTTCCTTGTATTGGGTCATGCGCTCAAGCTCAGACATGCGCGCCGCGCAATTCAAAAGCCAGGTTAATTCAGTGTGCGCCGGGACATCTGATTGGACAAAGATTGTCGAGACGTTCGGATCGATTCCCACCGCTAAATAAATCCGCGCCAACTCGCGGGTCTTCGCAGCCAGAACTTTCGGATCTTGCGGAAAGGTGATGGCGTGGAGATTTACGATGCAGTAAAAGCTCTCGTAATCGTGTTGCAGCGCAACCCAATTGCGCAGCGCACCCAAATGGTTTCCCAGGTGGATGTTGCCGGTTGGCTGCACGCCGCTGAAGATTCGCTTCATGATTAAGCGAGGCCGATCAAAAGGATTTTGTTGGCAATGGGCATCACCACGCCAAAGATCACGCGGAAGACGCCGGTAAACATCGCCAGAATCAGCAGAATGAACCCGAACCGCTCCAGAGCTTCAAAGCCGGGCTCAAAGCTGGGCGGTAAAATACTCTGGAGGACCTTACTGCCATCGAGCGGCGGAATGGGAATCAGGTTGAAAACTCCCAGCACCACGTTAAGAATAAAAAAGGTTGTCACCAACTGGACGGCGCCCTCAACTATGAGCGAGTCAGAGTGGAGCACCAGGCCGCCGCCGGGCGCGAGCGCGATAACCTTCGTCAGAATCAAAACCCGAATTATGATTCCGGCAACGATCGCAATGATGAAGTTACAAATGACGCCTGCAGCGGAAACCCAAAAGTTCGCCACTCGCTTGTTTCGCCATCTCAACGGATTAACCGGCGTGGGCTTGGCCCAGCCAAACAAAGGCGCCCCGGTAAAATAAGAGAGCGCCGGAAACAGCAGAGTGCCGATCGGATCAACGTGCGCGACCGGGTTCAGGGTGATGCGGCCCTGCAACCGGGCCAGGTCGTCGCCAAAATAATTCGAGGTCCACGCGTGCGCAGACTCGTGCACTGAAAGCGAAAAAATCAACGCCACCATGTACAGGACAAACTGACCTATTAAACTGCTGTCCAGATTAAGCCTCTCCTAAAATCTTCCAGTCTTTCGTCCAGCGAAGTTAGCATCGCGGTTCGATAGTCGTCAAAGCTGAGCCCGCCCCCGGAACGTGAAAAAACTAACAAGGCAATGCCCCGCTGATCCCGAGCGGCAAGCGATAGAGCGCGTCGTTAGTTGCTACGATCATGTCGCCTTCCCGGCTGAAAGCTAAACCTACCAGATTCATTCCCGCCACAACCAGTTCCGAATAGGCGCCGTCAGGTGAAATTCGAACAATGCCGCGACGCCCGCGAACCGCGGCGCTGACGTAAAGATTCCCTTCGCGATCGAAAGCGAGACCTTGCGGGCGTCCCAGGCCATGATGAAAAGTTGTGGCATTCCCTTCTTCATCAAACCGGGTGATCGAATCGAAACTCGAAACTGTTGGACCGGTGACATACAGCGCGTCATCCGGACCAAACGCCAAATGATAAGCCGATACCGAAGGCTCATGCTCAGCCCAGGGCCGCGCCTCGCCAATTTCATTGATCCGAAAGATCGTGCCGCCGCGGTCACCGACAAACATCTCGCCATTTCGATTGAACGCTATCCCGGTCGCGACGCCCAGGTCGGACGCAAACGCGACCACGTCGCGTTCCGGCGTGATGCGATAGACCGTGCCGTCGAAGCGACTCGTCACGAACATCCGGCCCGTCCGGTCAAAGGCGATGCTCGTGGGATTCATGATGTCGCTCAAGAAATCTTCCACGCTGCCATCCGGCGCGATGCGAAAAACCGATACCGATATGTGTTCGCCGCGAGAACCGGACCTCGTGACATAGAGCGAGCCATCGCGAGGATCGAAAGCGGGATTCGTAACCGGATGCAGCCCGCCGGCCAACTTTCCGCCGGCAACGAATTCTGACGCGTTGCCCGCCGGCGTGTCATTCAGCGCGAAGACAACTTCAATCTTTCCGTTACCGGCAGTTTCGGGAATCAGAACCAGCGCGCGGCCTCCGCCGAGAGCGGTAAGGTGCGCCGCCTTGCCGGCGAACAGGATATGAAGATCGCGCACCGGTTGCCCACGCCCGGCGCGATATTCGACTTTGACCTCGCCGCCGGCGATCCCGGCGGCGGGATCAACGCGCGTGATTTGTAGTGATTTGGTCATTGATTGACGGAGTCACTACATGGTAGCGAGCACCATGCGCGTTGTCGAATCTGTGGGGCATTGGGTAGTGGGGTAATTCTGTGGTGGTGTGATCACTAGAGCTTCGGAACTGGCCGCAGAGCGGTCAAATGTTTATAGAACTCGCGTCGACCATTGACTTAGCTCCGGAGGAGTGTAACTAACGTTGACCGTGTAATGTTCCGCTCCTCCGAAGCTTCATTCCACGATGGTCGGGTTTCTATAAACATTCGGTCCCTACGGAACCGACAGCAACAGTCTTAGAGCAACACACATCTACTCCGCCAGCAGGCTTCGACGATTCGACAAACTCAGGTTTAAGACCTTGCGTGCTATAATCCCAACCTTCCAGCGGATGAGAAGTCTTCACGGTAATACTCACGGACTTAAACCGAACCAATTAAGGCGAATTGAGAAATTGTATCAACGCCGCATTCCGCCCCACCAGATTGTGACGCCTGAATTCGCGCGCCAGCTCAGCGAACTATCACACGAGACGAACCGGCAAATTGGCGCCCTGATCGATCGAAAGGGTTACGTTGAATACGTGATCGTGGGCGATGCGAAGCGCATTGAACTACCTGACTTCAAACGCGTGCGCGTCGCCGGCGATCGCTTTCGCGGCCTGCGCTGCGTTCACACACACTTGCGCGGCGAAGAGCTAACGCGCGACGACCTGACTGACCTGGCCCTGCTCAGGCTCGACTTGATGGCCGCCATCAACGTCGATGAACATACGGGGTTGCCTGGCCTCGTGCGTTCGGCGCACCTGCTGCCCTCATCGCCGGGTGAACTCAAAACAAACGGCAATGCCAAGAGCTTTGCCTTTCTCGATCCCGCCGTCCCGTCGCAATTGGACATCGACTTTCTCGCGCTGATCGAAGCGCTGGAAAGCGAAATGGCACGCCAGCGCCGCCCGAGTCATCGCGCGACGAATGCCGAAGCGGTAATTCTGGTGAACGTTTCGACCAGTGCAATGGTTGATGCCGAAGACTCAATGGCGGAACTGAGGCAACTGGCCCAATCTGCCGGCGTGGTCGTGCTGGACGAATTAATTCAACGACGCGGCGCGATCGATCCACGCACGGTGCTGGGAAAAGGAAAGCTCGACGAGCTGCTGATTCGCGCGATGCAGTTGGGGGCGGACGCAATCATTTTTGATCGCGAGCTGCAGGCGGCCCAGGTTCGCTCAATCTCGGATGCCACCGATCTAAAGGTAATCGATCGCTCGCAGCTAATTCTCGACATCTTTGCTCAGCGAGCGCAGTCGCATGAGGGCAAGATTCAGGTTGAGCTCGCGCAATTGAAATATATGCTGCCGCGGCTGGTGATGGGACAGAATTCAGCGTTCTCGCGCCTGGCGGGTGGTATTGGCGGCCGCGGCCCCGGTGAAACCAAACTGGAGACGGACCGTCGTCGCGTCCGCGATCGCATTCATCGTCTGGAGAAGGAACTCGCCTCGCAAGCAAAGCGTCGTGAACAACGTCGCAAAGAGAGGCTGCGTCGTCAGGTGCCAACCATCTCGATCGTCGGATACACCAATGCCGGCAAATCCACGCTGCTCAATGCGCTGACGGCTAGTCACGTGCTCGCTGAATCGCGTATGTTTGCCACGCTGGACCCGACGACGCGACGTTTGCGCTTGCCGCGTGAGCGTGAAGTAATCGTCAACGACACGGTTGGTTTTATTCGCGATCTGCCGCCGGATCTTTTGTCGGCGTTTCGCTCGACCCTGGAAGAAATCTCCGGCAGCCGGCTGTTGATTCACGTGGTCGATGCGTCAAATTCAAGATGGCGCCAACAAGTTTCTTCCGTCGATCGCATCCTGGCGGAACTCGAGTTCGATAAGATTCCGCGGCTTTTGGTTTTCAACAAAGCCGACTTGCTCGACGCCTCAACTATTCGAGCGTTGATACGGCAGGTATCCGTCGAATCCGGAAACGCGCCGCTGGCAGTCTCTGCGACTAACACGGCCTCGCTTGAGCCGTTGCTGCAACAGATTGACGAGACCTTGTCCGGATATGATTTCCCGAGCGCGCATTTTGAGCACTCGAATCTGAGTCAAGCCGATAGCGCGCTTCAAGAACAATGAGCCCTCGTCCCCGATTCACCTCAGACCTGGACAAGGTCCGCAACGCCGTCTTGGGCGTTGTGCTGCGACCGTTTCGTTGGTTCTCAGCCGGGACTCAATTCGCGATCGGGTTCGGCTTCCTGATCATTTCCACCACTCTTCTGCTTAGTAGCTGGCCTTTCAGCCTCCGCACAATCGGAATATTCGCAGCGGTTTCAGCAGCTTATTATGTGGTTTGGCGATTCGTAAGATATCGCGCGACGCAAGTCGACCTTTTGATTACCGCTCCGCGGGCTTTTGCTTTGGTTGGCTCAGCGATTCTTTTCGAGACTGCCCTCATGCGGCTGGGGTTCGTGGTCGGGAACGCAATTGCTTCCCAAAGCACGCGCGCGCCTCTTAATGACAGTTCGGTTTGGAGTTTTGCAATTCCGTTTGCGGCAGCTTCGTTGCTTTTGACGATGCTCCTCGACCGTCAATTGAGCCTGCTCGCCGGACTGATTGCGGCCGGATTCGCAGGCCTGCTCGCGCCCGAACCAACGTTGGCAATTCTATACGCCTTCATTTCATGCAGCGCGGCGGTTTACGGCCTCAAACGTTATCGCGAACGTCAGTCGGTAACGCTCGCGGGACTCTTTGTCGCGGCGGCGAATTGCCTTACCGCGGTCGCCCTGATCGCGTTTGCACATCGACCGTTATCCGTCTCAGCGATCTTTGTCGCGGGTTTATTCGGGATTGGCGGCGGGTTGCTGACGATCATCTTTGCGGCCGGCGGAGTTCCGATTAACGAATCACTCTTCGGCATCCTGACGGACATCAGACTGCTCGAATTGACGAATGCCGATTTGCCGGTGTTAAGCCAGTTGGCGTTGCGCGCGCCGGGGACGAACCAGCACTCGCATGCCGTTGGCCAACTTGCTGAAGATGCCTGCCGCGCAATTAAGGCGAACGTACTGCTGGCGCGCGTCGGCGCGCTCTATCACGACATCGGCAAAGTAGCCGCGCCCGACCATTTCGTCGAAAACCAAAGTGGAGAGAACCCCCACGATCGCCTCAAGCCGCTGCAGAGCGCGAAGATCATTACCAGCCATGTGACCTATGGATTGCGTCTGGCGAAAGAAATAGGCTTGCCCAAGCGAATCGCGGATTTCATTCCCCAACATCACGGCACTCGCTCACTGCACTTCTTCCTGCGCAAGGCTGAAGCCCAGGCGAATGGCGCCAGCATAAACGAAGCTGACTTTCGCTATCCCGGACCGAAGCCGCAGTTCAAAGAGGCCGCGATCCTCATGCTCGTCGATTCTGCCGAAGCCGCGGCGCGATCTCTGGCCCATCCCAATCCGGAGAACATACGCGCCATCGTCGCTAAGATTGTCGATGCGGTTTTGAGAGACGGCCAATTGGATGAATCGAAGTTGACGTTGCGCGAGCTCAGCCAGGTCCGCGAGGCGATGGTGAATTCGCTGCTCGCGATTTATCATCCACGAGTTGGTTATCCGGGCTTCAACACGACCGTACCTCCGGACGATGAAACGAAAATTGGGCGGGGCCTTACTTATGAAAAGGCGTCCGAAGTTCCGATCAATCCTTCTGGTGAAGTTGAAGAAGAGGCGGTCCCGAGTCCAGCCGTGAATAAGGATTCCAGTCAATAACAAGCTAAATCTTACCGGCGAGTTTCTGGTAGGTCGTTGCCAAATCCTCGGGCAGCACACGCGTCTTGCCAACTGTCGACATAAAATTCGTATCACCGCCCCAACGTGGCAGGATGTGCATGTGAAAGTGGTCCGCGACCCCGGCGCCCGCGACTGTGCCGAGGTTCATGCCCAGATTGAACCCCTCGGGCCGGTAGGCTGAACGGAGCGCGGATTGGCATCGCTTAACTACATCCATCATCTCGTCCGTGACTTCCTTTGGCGCGGAGTCGAACTCGCCGGTGTGAACATAAGGCGCCACCATCAGGTGACCGCTGATGTAGGGATACCGATTCAGAATTACAAAGTTATGACTGCCGCGGTAAAGGACCAGGTTGGCAACGTCGTCTTGGGGAGTCTTCCGCGCGGCGCAGAAAAAACAGATGTTCTCTCGCGGTTGTTCAGGATTGCTCTTGCTGATGTACTCGTGTCTCCAGGGACTCCACAGTCTTTCCACGGCGCGATTTTATGATCGATGGCAGACCAATGCGGCAAACGAATCACAGGGGATTCTCGTTGATGAGCTCCTTTAGCTCTTTTCCCGCTTTGAAATAGGGGACGCGTTTGGCAGGAATGTTTACCGGTTCACCAGTCTTCGGGTTTCGACCCCGGCGCGCGCCGCGCTCACGTACGCGAAAGCTGCCGAAGCCACGTAACTCAATTTTCTCGCCGTGGTTCAAACTGTCGACGATGCTTTCGAACACAATCTCGACGAGTCGCTCGGCGTCTTTCTTCGTCAGCTCAGCGGCATCAGCTACATCGTTGACGAGATCGGCTTTAGTCATGCGGTCACCTCGCTAAGAAAAAGGCACCTGTTAATAGCCAACGAACTGACTCCCAACTCGAATTCAAGAAAGGAATTACGGATTACCTTAGCAGAACTACGCGTTGTCGGCAAGACTAAACTGCTGCAAAGCCAACACCTTACGGCCGAAAGAAAAACCTTCAGTAGATAGTTTTTTAGTTGGAGCGAAAACCCGGATAGCGGTCAATCGCCACTGTCTTCGCCGCTCTTATTGGAAATGCCAAAGTCGGCCAATTCAGCCAGCGAAGCCATGCCGCCACCCGCCTCCGAGGTATAAACCTTCGTCTCGATAATCGGATCATCGTGGCCGGCCGCGCGCGCTGATAAACCGATCTTCTTATTCTCAGCGTCGATGCGCAGGATTCGAAATTCCATCTCCTGTCCCAGTTCGACTACGTCCTCAGGCTTGGCAACTCTATCGTCGGAAAGCTCAGAAATGTGACAAAGTCCTTCGAGGTTGTCGCCTAATTCGACAAAGGCGCCGAAGCTCGCAAAGCGCGCGATCTTGCCTTTAACCAGGTCACCTGGTTTGTGACTGGCGACGAAATCATTCCACGCGTTTGGTTCCAGGTCCTTCATCGACAGGGACATTCGTCGATTCTCGGAATCAATGCTGGTAATGACCGCATCGACCTGTTGCCCCTTCTTCAAGATCTCGCCGGGATGCTTGATGCGGCGTGACCAGGAAATGTCAGAGACGTGAACCAGTCCATCAATTCCCTCTTCGATCTCGATGAAGGCTCCAAAGTCAGTCAGGTTCCGCACGCGGCCATGAACCCGGGCGCCCACCTGGTAGCGGTCGCTCAGGGTCTTCCAGGGATTCTCCTGCACCTGCTTCATGCCCAGACTGATACGACGCGCTTTCGGATCGACGCCAAGCACCTCGACTTCCACGGTATCGCCGGGATTGACGAGCTTGCTCGGATGCTTGACCCGTTTTGACCAGCTCATTTCCGAGACGTGGACCAAACCTTCGACACCGGGCTCAAGTTCCACGAAAGCTCCGTAGTCAGTCACGCTGGCGATAGTTCCGGTCATGCGCGTCGCCGGTGGAAACCGCTCTTCGATACTCTCCCAGGGATCCGGCAGGAGCTGTTTATAGCCCAAAGAGACTCGCTCCCGGCCACGATCAAACCTCAACACTTTGACCTGCACGGTGTCGCCGACTTTGAAGAGTTCGCCAGGATTTTGCAGCCGGCCCCACGACATGTCCGTCACGTGAAGCAACCCGTCAACGCCACCAAGATCAACGAAAGCGCCATAGTCGGTCAGGTTCTTGATCTGACCTTCGACGATAATGTCTTCTTCGATTTGATCGAGCGTCTCACCTTTCTTGCCCGCATTGCGCTCTTCCAGCACGGCCTTTCGCGACAGCACGACATTCGACCGTTTGCGATTGAGCTTGATTACCATCGCCTCGATCTCGCGTCCACGCAATGAATCGAGGTTGCGCAGCGGGCGCACGTCCACTTGCGAGCCCGGCAGGAAAGTCGGGATGCCATCGACATCGACGCGCAGGCCGCCCTTGATTCGCTCAATCACCCGACCTTTAATCGGAGTGTTTTCATTGAAGGCCTTTTCCAGATCGTCCCAGGCGCGCAGGCGAACAGCGTCCGCGCGCGACAGAATCGGAAACCCTTCGCCGCTCTCCATATTCTTAACGAGGACATCGACCTCATCGCCTCGCTTGACGGTGATCTCACCGTTCTCCATAAACTCGTTTTGACTGACAAGACCTTCTGACTTGTAGCCAAAGTCGATTACTACTCCGCGTTCAGTTATGCCAACGACCGTGCCGCGCACGACTTCGCCTTCCTGGAGGCTTGACTGTTCCTGCTCGAACTGATCGAGCATTGAACCGAAGTCCTCGCCTGAAGGTTTCACTTCGTCATCACTGCCGTGCGCATCGCTGGCCGCAGAGTTCACCTCAGCGGATTCACCAGCAGGCGCTGCCACTTCCGTGTTCGAGTTATCGGTTGCGGGTTGGTTGTTGGTTGCAGGTTGGTTTGTGTCGGGTTCACCGACGGTTGTTACAAGTTGTTCCGTGGACATGCATACTCCTAATATTTTCGCGTAGCGCGACGTACGACCGCGCGCCCTTCCGGCATTCGAAGAAAGTGCAACTCGCTGAGGTTATCAGCGAATGTGCCTCTTGTGATCAGTCGGAAAAGGTTTGAGAGGATGCGAGCCTAGGAGTTTTGAAAAGAAGGTTGTCGTTTCGAATTCCGTCGTGCCCGTAGTCCCCCGTGCTGGTCCGACTATCACCGATCGCTTTGACCGGATAGGTTCGGAATTTACACGGCGCTATGACTGAGTGTCAAGGCGACTGCCACCGTTTGGTGCGTCGAACTTGCTACAAAACTTTAACGTCGTTCGCTCATCGAAGCTTCCGTGCCTCGCGGCACGACATAAACACCCGCTGAGTGCGAACCCACAAACAACGTGTTCTGATCCCGCTGATCGAGTGCCAGAGCCCAGATTCTAAAACTCGGTAAACGATGCTCGCGCGCGTCGATGCGAACCCAGGTGGTGCCGGCGTCGTTCGAACGATAGACGCCGCCGCCGATCTCGCCATTTTGATAAGCGTTTCCAGCAAACAGCTCATTCGTATTTCGCGAGTTCACGAGAATGCTCGTGAAATCGCCAAAAGGAAGATTTCCGCCCCTCCGGGACCATTGCTCGCCGCCGTCATGCGACATGTAAAATGCCTGCTTCGTTCCTACGTAGATGTAAGAGGGGCGTTGGGGATCCTGAACGATAACATTTATCGGAGATGTGTTCGGGACGCCGGAAACTTGTTGCCAGGTTTGCCCCGTGTCACGAGAAACGAGCACGCCGGAAGTCGCAGTTCCAACGAATATGACAGAAGGCGTTTTAGAATGCGTCGAGATCGAAGTGGTCCGCACATCCATACCGCGCCCATATGCCATTCGGTCCCAGCCCAGCGTCGGATCCGCCGTGCGAAAGAGTCCGGCGTTAGTCGCCGCCAGCATCTCGGGGCCGTTCGGCCCCGCAAAGGCAACCAAAGCGTTAACGGGCTCGGTCAGCGAGGCGACATGCGCGGTGACAGGTCCGGTGCTTGACGCCCCAATTCCCAGCGCCCCAAGAGTCGTCTGGTCAAGTTGGCCCGAAGCCGGCAGAAACCGATCGGCCTGAAACCTCTTAATCACTGCGATGGTGCGCGGTCCGAGCTGTCCATCCGGCGTGCCGATTTCATAGCCCGCGCGCTCGAGCGCTTCCTGAGCGCGCCGAATAGTTTCCGGGCCTGGTTTTGCCGCTGCTTGTTGCGCCGCACCCTGAGTCGGGGTGGTAGTTCGTTTCGGTGCCGGGGCATTGCGGCGAAGCGCCGCGCGTTTCTTGCCTGTCGCCGCTGCTGGCTTGCGCGCCGTGATGGGCGCCCAGGACGCGCCTCGATCATTCGAGCGGTAGACACCCAGGTTAGTCCCCAGAAACACCACGTTAGGGTCACGCTCATCCTGAAGGATTGCATAACCGATCAGCCGCGGCGGCATGTTGCGCATCGAGGGCTGCCAGGAAGAACCACCGTCGTTACTAACGAAAAAGAAACCGCCGCCCGTCGCCGTGTTGATTGTGGTGGCGTAAACGCGGCTCGTATTCTCGCGATCCGGAAGAATGGTGTTAACGAAGCGACCGCTGAATCCATTATTGCTGGGAACGAAATTCTTGCCCCCGTCGGTCGAAACCATGACTCCGTAATTATTTGTGCCGATGTAAATCGCATTCGGATTTCGCGGGTGAACAGCGATCGAATTGATCTCGAGTTGGCGAGAAGTCGTCACCATCCACGAGTTGTTTTCGCCGCCCTTCGCCGATCGCCAAAAGCCTTCGGTCGTTCCCGCAAAAACCAAACCGGGTATTGACGGATGTTGCAGGATGGCGCGCGTCCGGCGCGATTGTGAAGGGATGCCCTGGACCTTCTGCCAGTTCTCTCCGCCATTTCGCGTCTCGTAAATTCCGCTGCAAGCAGAGGCAATCACGTGGTCGGCATTCCGCGGATCTAGGTTGATAGCAAAAATGTCTGAATCGTCGATGATGCCATTCTTGATGCTCTTCCAGGATTGCCCGCCATCGATACTCTTGTAGGGCAGGTACCAGGTGCCGGCATAAATCACATCCGAGTTGCGCGGATCAATCGCCAGCGATTCAACGTCGATGAGACCGGGGGTGCGACTTGTCGGCAGCGGAAACCATGTCTCGCCTGAATCGTTGGATCGGTAGATCCCTGAAATTGTGCCGGCGAGCAGAATGCTCGGGTTCGCGTCCGATTGAGTCAGCGAGTGCAGCGCCTCATTGCGGAGCTCGGGTGCTTCGCGCCAGGTCAGACCCCCATCGGTTGATTTGAAAAATCCGCCGTTTTCTTTGTGGCGATGAGTCGCGACGTAAAGCACTTTTGAGTTCCGAGGATCGACGATAATGTGATCGACAAAGAGTCTTGGTCGATTGAAGTTAACCAGCAAACGCCAATTACGTCCGCTGTCCGTCGATGTGTAGATCTGCCCGTCCAGCGTGCCGAAGTAGAAGCGATCCGGATCGTTGGGGTCGACGACCAACGCGCGGACATCGCCTCCGGTGGGCCCGCTCATGCGCCATTCCGTTGTGTATGCCGCGCCGGCGACTGCGGTTTTGGCGCGGGCTTTTTCACTGCCGAGGTTTTGTATTTGGAAACCAACACCGAGAACCAGAGTCAGAAGGGCAAGTCGGGAAATCGTATTTCTCATCACCTTAGTCTTTCTTTTCATTCCAATTGGATGCGATCAAAGCGCTTCGGGGCAGTCGCGTCCGGTCATTATACCTGTTTAGCAAAAGTTTTCGAAGGAGTTGAGGAGTCGCCTGCGAACTGCGTTGATCAGAGAAAGCCCAACGCGGGTGATGCTTTCCGTGGAAAACATCACCCGCGTTGGAGAAGGTCGCGACTCTACTAAAAGAGCGGCGAGCGTTTAGTTACCAAGTGGCAGTTACTCTTCGCCTCTGCGGCGTGACGTGCCGCGGCGTCGAGTTGCTGGCTTCTTCTTGCAATCCGGACAAGGCGTGACCGTATCAGTCGCGTCGCCGGAAGTGAAGCTTGCACCCTGTGGAACGATCCAGAGTTGCACCTGCAGCTCTGAACGACATCCGCCGTCGATGACGTCGATGCGACTCGCATCGATGCCACGCGTGTTGACGAGGTAGTCTTTGGCGCGATTAGCACGCGTCAGGCCCTCGGAACCGCAGCTACCATAGCCTACGATTGCTCCACGCGAAGTCGGTTCGTTCTGCAGTTGAATTGCGTAGTTGTCGAGTCTGGCCTTCTCATCGTTGAAGCGGATGTTGCCGTACTCGTCGAACTTACGCGGTTTGGGAATTTCACCCTCAACCTGGAACGTACAGGACGCCGTGCGGTTGCAACTCGGGTCAGCGCCGCCAACTTCCAATGTGGCAGTGATGCTTGAGCCACCCCGACCGGTCGTATCGATTGTGATCGACGTCGTACCCTGACCACTGGTGATCGTGCCGCCAGAGACCGTCCAGTTATAAGTTGAAATCGGCGGTGTGCCGGCATTAGTTACGTTAGCCGTAACGGTCGCCGACGTTCCCTGCTTGACGCTATCCGGGCAACTTACGTTGAAGACCGGACAAACAATCGGGTTTATGCAGTTCGTGCACTCGGCGATAGTGACGGTGGTGGTCGCAGTGGTAATACATCCGCAACCATCGTCTACGTCAACCGATGCCGTGTAGGTTCCGGCTCCAACTCCGCTCAGGTCCCAACTCACGTTGGCGCCTTCGCCGGTGATACGACCGCCCGTTACGGTGTACGAGTAGAGCAGCGTATCGCCATCAGGATCGCTCGCTGTCGTGGTCAGTTGCACTGCTCCAGGAGCACTAGTCGGGCACGTTTGAGACACCATACCCGGAGGGCACGGCAACGTGATACTGGTGACCGAGGCCGCCAACGCCGCTGTCGGCGCCTGGTTCGGCAGAATCGCCGGTTCGCGCTTGTTACGATGGCCAATCCACAACTGGGCACCGAATCCGTACGGGTCACTCGAAGGTTGGAATCCAAACGGGACACCCGCGGCGGTGGCTACAGTGGCTGAGCCAGGAACGACAACGAGCCCGCGACCGGGAACGTTTACGTTCGTAACGTTGCTAAATGTAGTGAAATCGCCGGTTGCCGCGTTGAGGTTCTTAGCTCGCTGATCGTTTAGAGCCCTTCTAAACCAGGCTCCGAAGCCCCACCAGCGCGCCGGATAGATCTTAATACCGGCAGTGAACTCAACAGGATTGTTTGGAAAGGCATTCGGTGTCTTTCCACCGATGTACTGTGTCGATCTCAATTCCATGATCGGCTGGACGTACTTGTTAATTGGAAAGTCCACGCCGATTCCCGCGATCAACTCATCCGGTCGATCCAACAGAGCGACACCATTCGCGTCCTTCGGATTGCTGTTCAGAATGTAGCCAAGGTTCGCAGAAAGATTTACTGATCTGCTCAAGCGGCCATCAACGAACATCACGAGTCCAAAGTCACCGATATCGCCGCCCGGGCTCGCACCACGGTTCAACTGATTGAAGCCTTGCGCGTCATCAGCCTTGTCGCCATACCAGCGATAAAACGGAATGAAGCCGAAGCCAAAGGCGCTTCGCGGGTCGGTAAGACGAATCTTGGCGCCGCCTACGAAATTGGTGAAGCTTGATTCGCCGTACAAGCGGTTCACGAAAGGCGCATCCGGTAAGTAGGATGGCGCCACAGTGTAAACCACCGGAATGACTATCGGATTCTGCGGACCCGGCGCAGCTGGCGGATTACAATTTCCGGTTAAGGCCGTGCAAGGGATAACCGTCGTCGCCAGGACTACGCCCGGCAGGATACCGCCAACCGGCGATCCTACACCCGGGAACACACCAGCGGCTCCGAACGTGTTCTGGCCACCCGTCGGTGGTCCCAACGTCGCGCTGAAACCCGGGAAGCCGAAAATGCCTCCGATGAAGCCCGGTCCCAAACCAAAGTTAGGACCCTGGCCGCCCGTGAACGGATAGCCGACAAGCGGCTGTCCCGCCTGATAGTAAACACTAAAGGGGCCAGTCGGCGCGCAAGCCGGACAGAAGGGCGGCCGGAAAACGGCGGTGCCCGCCAACGTTCCGACATTCGGGCCGGAAGGCGACAGAATGATCGCCGGCCCACTGCCCAGCCGTGTCGCGCTAAAGTATCCCTGCGAGTTCGGCAGGTAGAAGCTCGAAAGATTCTGTGGGTTGTTAACCTTGATACCGCGATAAGCATTCGTCTTGAAGAACAGCTCGATGTGATCGTTCACGCCCACATTAAAGCTGGTCGGCCAATCGGTAATGTCAACGTTGCCGGGATCGCGGTCGTAGTTGCTGAAAGCGACGCTAAAGGTGAACTCCCCCTTCCGCAACGTCGAGCCATCATAAATAGTGAACAGACCGGTTGGACCACCTTCGGGCCCACCAGTCCCCACCGATGGCGACTGATTTCTTGGATCGGTTTCACCCCTCAGAGTTTGCGCTGTGGCAACCACTGATAAAACAAAAATTGCGAGTGCACAGAAGAGCACTCTGTTCGCGAGTCTCATCGCGTTCCTCCTGCGATATTGAGTAAAAAACTTGGCGACCGAACCAGTGAAGAAAACACCGCGACCCGATATCGGATTGATTCGCATGCCTGCCCGAAGCATCTGGCTCGGTTATCCTTTGGATTCGGACGCTCGAACTACCAGCGTCAACGATAGCGTTAACTGTTCTGCTGTCGCTCAAGCACCTGAATTAATGGTACAGCGACACAACCATGAGAAGCCTGGTCAATTACGCGACTTCTCTTAAGTCCTTATATCTTTTGGTCTAGCGCTTCTTTATAAGCAAACCAAGCGCCTATGTCAACATTGAACTCATTGCTCGCAACGCACGGCCCCGACTGAGGGACTCAAGTGAAAGTGTTGCGAACGGTAAATACGGCCGAAGCCTACCATTGCCGTAGCCGGAAATCAAGGCCTTTTCACGACTTAGAGCCATTTTGTTTATGTTTTTTCAGTCACATAGACGAAGAACGAAACGCGCGAGGTTCGACTCTACTCTCAAGAGCATTTGGTACTACAAAGTGCAGAGACCGTATCGGAATTTCCCGGCGCGCTCCGTTTCAGGCGTAAATACCTCGCATCCGCGTGTCATAGGCGACACGATCGATGGCCAACATGTACGCAGCCGTGCGGGTATCAACCGAATGCGAGTCCGCATACCGGCAGAGATCGTTAAAGCTGGCGACCATGGTGTCCTGAAGTCTTTCGTTGACCACGTCTTCTCGCCAGAAGTATCCCATCCGGTCCTGAACCCATTCAAAATACGAAACGGTGACGCCGCCCGCGTTTGCGAGAATATCCGGAATCACAAAGATGCCTTTTTGATAAAGGATCTCGTCAGCGGCAGCCGTTGTCGGCCCGTTGGCTCCCTCCGCCAACACCTTACACTTGAGTCTCTCCGCGTTTTGACTGGTGATCTGATTCTCAGTCGCAGCCGGAACCAGAACATCACACTCCAACTCCAGAAGTTCCGAATTGCTCACGCGCTCAGCACCGGGAAATTCTTCAAACGATCGGGTCGCTTGAAGATGTTTGAGCGCCGCCGGGATGTCGAGACCTCCCGGATGGTAAATGCCGCCATGAACATCTGAAATTCCGACGACCTTGAATCCAGCTTCATGAAGCAACTGCGCGCCGATGCCGCCAACGTTTCCACTTCCCTGCACCACGACGCGCGTATCAGCCGGCGTCATCTTAAATCTCTTCACCGCCTCCTGGACGACAATCAATATTCCTCTGCCGGTCGCTTCGCGCCGCCCTCTCGAGCCACCCAGATCGATTGGCTTACCAGTTACGACTGCGTTCACCGTGTGGCGCGCGTGCATTGAATACGTATCCATGATCCACGCCATGGTCTGTTCATTAGTATTCATGTCGGGTGCGGGCACATCCTTTTCCGGACCGATAAAGTCGAGCAACTCCGACGCATAGCGTCGCGTCATTCTCTCTAACTCGCCGATGGACATCTGCGTTGGATCACAAATGATGCCGCCCTTCGCGCCGCCGAAGGGTACGTTGACGACGGCACACTTCCAGGTCATCCACGCGGCCAACGCTCGCACTTCATCAATGTTGACGTCGGGTGAATAGCGGATTCCTCCCTTGGCAGGACCTCGAGCGAAGTTATGCTGCACCCGAAACCCTTCGAACACCTGAATCCGGCCAGAGTCCATTCGCGTCGGGATGTAAACCTTCAACTCGCGATTCGGCACACGCATCACCGCGTACAAATCGGGGTCAAGGTTAAGTAGCTGCGCGGCTCGATCGAATCGGGACATCATCGATTCGAATGGATTGTCTTCTTTTATCTCTTTGATATCGTCAACGAGAGCTGTGGACATGGATCGACTCCAGCAAGTTTGTTTGATTACCTAGACCACGGTGAAGGGGGCGTTTGATTATGACGCGCGAATGTTAACGCATGCGATAAAGCCGCGCAACCATCTCCGTCGATTGATAGCGGGTCATTTGAAAAACAAATGTCCGACAAACTTCAGTTTGTCACCAGACTTCAACAAGCTCAAGCTTGTCGGACATCTTCAAAAGATTAGTTTGACCGCGAGCTGAATGTTGCGTGGCAGATTTGCCTGACTGGCGCTCTTGCCGAAACTGGTGCTGGTTGGATCAAGATTCGGATCGCTGAACTGCGGGTGATTGAAGGCATTCAGAAATTCGGCGCGAAGTTGGAGCTTGGTATTCTCGTTGAACGCAAACGTTCTAATCAGCGAGAGATCGCAGAGTGCGAACGGCTGTCCGCGAAAACCCGACAACCTCGAGGGCAAGGTGCGAATATTGTTTGCCAGACGAATCCTCGGATCGGCCCGCTGCTTGACCGGGTCAACCACTCCGCCCGTCTGGACCGGCGCATCGCTAAAATAAAATCCGCTTGTGTCAAAAACTCTATCAACCGTCCCGCCACTGATGTTCGTTCGCAGTTGGCTCGGGTCGCCGGCGAAGAAAAGGTTGCCCAACTCAAGCGGCCGGCCGCTTTGCATTTGCAGGATGCCTTCGACTTGCCAATCCCGGAAAAGGAATTGACCCAACCGTCCCACTCGTTTTCCGAATCCCTGCTTTGAATTGAATGGAATCTGCCAAATGCCGCTCACGACAAATCGATGGGGCGCATCATTTCCCGAAATGCGCTTTTCGAATTGCGCATCAGTCGGATTCAGGAAAGAAACTTGTTCGATCAGCTTTGACCAGGTGTAAGTGCCCGACAAAGTGTATCCACGGCTGAATCGTTTTTCGATCCGGAACTGTCCCGAGTGATAAATGCTGGAGCCATCGTTGCGCCGAGTTCGAATGTTCAGGAATTGCGGAAATGGGCGCAGGAGTTGCTGACGCTGAACGGTGTCGCCATTCAAGCTGGTGCCCGGCGCTAATCCCCGAAACGGGTTGATGACGTTGGCCGTCAGAAAATCGATCCTTGCTTGATCGCGAGTAGGACTCGTCGAAAGATAATTTTGCGGGACGGCATTCAAGTTATCGGTCTCGACATTCAAGTCGTAACCGCGGTCGCCGATGTAGGAAGCTTCAACCAGCCATTGGCCCGGCAACTCGCGTTGCACGCTCACTTGCCAGCGTTGCGCCTGCCCGTTCTTTCTTTCGATCGGAACAAATTCGAGGTCACGACCGATGAAGGTAGCCAGGCCCAGACTCGAACCCGGCGGATTGGGCACGCCTTCCGGAAACGGACTGGCCAGGTTCGCGCGAAAGGTGAGGCCGTTGTCGAGCGTCGGGACCAAATTCGCCGGCTGCGAAAAGCCTTGTTGATGTACGCCGTCGATCAAAAACGGAACCGCATAGATCGACCAGCCACCGCGAATCACGGTGCGGTCGTTGATGCGATAAGCGATCCCGATGCGCGGCTGAAAATTATTTTTGTCAGCGATCCAAAAACCGCGATGACCGGAATTGGTGAATAGCAACCCGCCGCGCACGTGGAAATTCGCCGGCAAGACTTCAGGAATAGGATTGGCCGCATAAGCCGTTCGCGCCGCTGCTTCGATCGGGCTTGAGCTGTTTGAATCAAATCCGCGCACGTTGCGATCGAAGCGCTCGGTCGTGCCGCCTTCATGCTCGAATCTCAATCCCAGATTCAGGCTGAGCCGCGACATCGCTCGCCAATCGTCCTGAACAAACAACGATTGAAATCGCGTCTGGTTTGAGCGCGCTGCATTGCGATCGATCAAACCGCCCGCGGGTTGGCCCAGCAGCGCGGCCGCCAACTCCTGTCCAATCGAAGCCGCGGCTGAATTATCAAAAGGACCCCGCGTGAAGTTGCTGCCAAAGTCGTAACGCCCGGCCGCGTGTCCCTGGCCCGACGCGTTCTCCTGATAAAAGCGCAGGTCATATCCGAACTTCGTCAGATGATTGCCGTAGATTTTCGTGAGCGTCGGCTGAAACGTGTAAACATAATCGGTGAACACTGTGCCGAGACTGTCGCCAATCGGCGAGAAACCTCCAATTTCAAATCGCGGCAGATAGGACGCGCCGCCAAACTGCGCGACCGTCGCAGACGAAAATCCCAACTGGGCCGGATTGAATTGTCCTTCGTGCAAACGAATAGTCGGCGAATGAAAACGCGTAAAGCCGGCGCGGAGATTCAGAACTGTGGTCGGCGAATGCGTGTAGATGTGATCGTAGGTTGAGCCGTTGTTGTTACGAAAAAGAAATTGCCCGGTTGGATTTATGCCGTTGATGACGCCGGTCCAATCGAAACGCGACTCGCGACGATTGTTCCGCGTGTAGTTGAAAAACGAAGAATGTTTTTCGTTGAACTTGAAATCAAGGCGCAGGGTTTCTGAATTGAATTTGTCGCGACGTGGTTGCGAGCTGATGAAATTGTTGCGGCCTTGCGCGTCGCCGGGCTGGTTCGGCAGCGGGTAGAAAGACAGATAATTGCGCGCGATAGAACTGATACGCTCTGGCGGAATGATGTTATTAGCAAAAGCCGTGCGCTGAATTCGATCGCCGACCTGCCTCGCCGTTAATGGATCGAAGATTTGAATTCCCAGCGGCAGCAGCGCAGAAAAATCTCCGCGGCGTTCAGCCAGGGTCGGCACCGTAAACTGTTGCGGCTCAGGAAACGCATCTTTCAAAGCTTCATAAGCAAAGAAAAAGAAGACGCGATTTTTGCCGCTAATAAGTTTGCGGCCTCCTTCACCAAAACGCGGCAACCAAACGGGCCCGCCAATTGTGCCTCCATAACGATTGTAGCGAAGCGCATCTCGCGGCTGGCCCGCGCGATTCAAAAAGAAATCGTTGGCCGAGAGCACATCGTTGCGCACGAATTCATACAGGGTTCCGTGGAACTTGTTCGTGCCGCTGCGTAATGTCACATCGATTACGGCGCCGGCGGTGTGGCCCTCCTGCGCATCGAAACTGACGGTGACGACTTTGAATTCCTGGACCGCGTCCGCCGGTGGCACGAACGCGACGCGCGGCTCCCTGCCCTGCGTGTTCGGCGTGCCGTCGAGCGTGAATTCGTTTCCGCTGGGAGCGCCGGCCGCGACGACCGATGAAGTGCCGAGATTGTCGAAGGGCCGGGAGAACTTTAGATCGCCGGTGTAAATAATTCCCGGCGCCAGACGTGAAAGCACAAACGGATTGCCGTCCGAGAGCGGCAACTCAGAAATCCTGCGGCTATCGATCACCTGACCGGAGGAAGCCGAAGCCGTTTCGAGCAACGGCAGCGCGTTCGTCACGTTGACGACTTCGCGAATCTCGCCGACCTCGAGCGTGAAATCGATTGTCAGTTTATCGCCGACGCGCACTTCGACTCCGCGTCGCAGAAGCTTCTTGAATCCATTTGCTTCAACCGTTACATCGTAGACGCCGGCGGTCAGGTAGGCGATCGTGTAGTTGCCATCGAAGTCAGTCGCGGTGGCAGTCGTCGTGTTCGAGGCCGTGTTGAGAAGAGTAATGCGCGCGTCGGGAATCGCCGCTGTTGATGGATCCAGCACGCGCCCGCTGACCGAACCGCGAAAGTCCTGGGCCGCAACTTGATGCGCGAGGCTCGCGAGCAAGATCGCGAGGAAAATAGTTTCGCGAAGAATTCTTAGACTGAGGTTCACACATCCCGGTTGCAGTGTTGTTCGGATAGCGCCAACTAGTCGCTGCAGCACTTTCCTTTTTTCAGCCATTTTGCGGCAGAGTCGCGGGCGTTCCGAAGGAACGATTGCTTGCTCTTTCCTTTCATCTGTTGCGCGATTGGATCTGTTTCCCGACCGTGTGACTTAACAGTACCATCGCTTGCCAGTTCGACTAAACCTTGAGGTCCACCAGTAAGAGTGAATGCTCCGGGTGAATTTCCCACCTCATTGAGGAAAAAAGTGTATGAGTTTCCAGACTTGACGTGTTCAAATTTCGGTGTCTTCAACTCAGCGCTGGTGCCATCGCCAAAATCAACCCGGCCGCCGGGCAGGCTCACGGTGATGACGCTGCCGGCGACAACATCGCCCTTGATCGTCTCTTGCACCACGACTTCGTAGTCCGTAACTATAGCTTGACCACTTTTGGTCAAGCGACCTCCAAGGTTCCTACCGACGATGCCAACAACTACATCAGCCGAGTTTTTGGTTAACCCCTCGAGATCGAATAATCCAAAATCCCAATGGGCGTCGAAGTCACCCACATAGTGCCCCTTAACTCTTGCCGCGCCTCTCAATCCTTCATTACGGATGACCTGCACCATTTCCTGTCGATCAGTTTGAGGCGTCTGCGCGCTGGACTCACTCAATGCGAAATGCGCACGACCTGCCAACACAATAGCAGCGGCAGCAACTAACGTTGCCACAAGCAACCAAAGAGCTCTTGCGTTTTTCATAATTCCTCCACGCGAAAACGATCAATAATTCTACTCAGCGTACCGCAACGAGAAATACATCCCAAGCCCACCTACCGAGTTGTGCGCCATGAGCGTCCTTTACTTTTGCGCGATACTTGAACTGGTTTCCATACTGATCCGTAGTGAGTCGGTGACCAGACTCGCCCATGCAGAGTCATCCAGCCGTTCGTTGAATTAGCAGACATTTTTTACAGGGCTAGCCTTGATACTGAGTTGCCACCCCCGTTGGTTACCCAGATGTGGGCGCCGTCGAAGGCGACGCCGGCGGGTCCTCTACCTACCGCGAGGGTTTTGACTACCTTCCCGCTCTTCGGTTCTATTTGCGATATGGAACGGCCGCCGTAATTTACGATTAAGACGTAGCCTCCGACGAAGGCGATGCTCGCAGGACCGTCCTCAACGGCAATTCGGTCCCTGACGGATCCGTCACTCGTCAATCTCGTAACAGTTTGGCTGTAGAAATTTGTCACCCAGATATTCAGACCATCAAAGGCGATCCCCATCGGCTCTCGACCAACGCTGAAGGTTCCGAGATTGATTCCATCGTCGGCACGCAGCTTCGTTACATTACCGCTGTCGTTATTAACTACCCAGATATTGAGACCATCAAAGGCCATTGCGACGGGTCGCGTGCCGACGATGAAGGTGCAACTGGCTCCGTCGCCGGCACGCAGCTTCGTCACGGTGCCGTCCTCGCCATTTGCCACCCATAAGCTGGTACCGTCGAACATTAAACCTTCCGGGCCCCGGCCGACTTTGATCGTATCGACCAACGTGCCATCACTCGCTCGTAACTTCATTACATTATTGCTGAACTTGTTGGCCACCCAGATGTTCTCGCCGTCGTAAGCGAGGGCGACCGGCCGCGTGCCGGTCGGGAAGGTACCCAGGTTTGAACCATCGACGGCGCTTAGCTTCGTCACACTGTTCCCGAGTTGGTTCGCGACCCATATGTTCATTCCGTCAAAGAGGATCGCTGAGGGACTTCTACCCACTGCAAAGTCTTTCTTTTGAGTTTCAATGACCGGCGTTTGAGATTTGGGCTGCGTCTGAGGTAGACAAACGCCCGGTAAGAGGAAAAAAACAAAAAGAGGAGACAGCAAAAGCAACAATAGTCTTGGTGAATGACGATTCCTGCTCATTGCTGTCCCCCCTTTCGACTTGAAAGGCGATGCTAGCCCATGTGATGCGTGCCCTTCGCCCTGGGAGTTTTCTGCTGGGGAAGCTTCTTCACGTTTCCGTCATCCATCCAGAGGATGCACTCGACAATCCACGGTGGATTTGCCTGTCCCGGGAACATGGCCCACCACTGGCGCGCTTCGTTTCCGTATCTGACCATGCCGATGTGGTTCGTCAGGTCCTGATCCAGCTTGGCTTTTGCATCAAAGAAGCCGAGATTGCGACGAAGAGTGTTGATCTCATCGGGCTTACCGGTCAAGAACGTCCAACCCGGCTTCAGTCCATGCATTTGCACATAGTGATTCAGTTTCTCGGGCGTGTCTTCCTGTGGCTTGAGGGTGAAGGAATACATGAAGATGTCCCGGCCGACGCGATTTCCCAGCAGGGTCTGCACCTTTTTGAGATTCCTGGTGACGGGAATGCAGATCCCTTCGCACTTCGCATACATGAAGTTGATGACCACGATCTTGTCCTTGATCAGATCGTCGTAAAACTTCACCTTCTTACCTTCATGAGTCGTAAGTTCGAAGTTTGGGAAGTAGCGCTTTCTGGTTTTTTCCCGTGACGGGTCGTCGACACCGAGTAGCGATTCAACCAACGCGTTCGAACCTGCAGTTCGCGCCACCACCGAACCGGCGAGCGGAGTCACTGCCAATGCCGCCAGCAACTTTCTCCTGTTCATGTCTGTCATTGTCTTTCATCTCCTTTCGATTCTTAAGGGTCTGGTAACCTCCTGACGAAGCATGATGGGCGCAACCATCAGGTGATTAGTGGTGGCCACAGTCGTTCTCGTTGTCATTGCCCACGTCGTCGATATCGAACCGCAACATCATGGCGTGGTCTTCATGAATCGTGTTGTGACAGTGCATCGGGTAGCGCCCCACAAAGTCGCGGAAGCGGAAGTAGATTTCGACGTCGTCATTCTCACCCAGTCTGATGACGTCTTTGCGGGCTCTTTCGATCAGTGTCGGTGTTTGCCCGTTGCGCTTGAGAACCTGGTGTTCCTCGAAGTGGATGTGGATTGGGTGCGACCAGTTGAAGCCGCCTTGAAGCTCCCAAATCTCTGCGGTGTTGCGCTTGACCTTGAAGCGAACATTGTTGCAATCAAAGAGCTGGTCGTTAATCACCCATTGACCATTGCGCCGGTCGAATTCGAAGCACCGCCTAATCCGTTCTGCGACCCTGGTCGGGACGGCATAGAAAGTGGGATTGGTGGCCGGGTTCACGCTCTGGTCGTTCACTGCGTCAGAAACCACGCGGAATTCGAGCACCTTGTTGCCCTGGCCGGCTGGCAGGATATTGTTGGTCGGCCCCGCTCCGTCGCATTGCTCAAGACGGTTTTCGATGTGGATGATGCTTCCCGGCGCGAACGACGAGAAGTCGACAATCACATCCATGCGCTCGGCCACGGCGATCATGAGACCGGTAGTCGTCTGCACTGGGTTAGGCAACAAATTGCCGTCATTGGAAATGATCCAGAACGGATGGTTTTGCAGATTCGACTTTGTCAGGTAGAACCGGTAGAAGCGTGATGGTCCGCCATTCAGCCAGCGGAAGCGATAGCGTCGCCGCTTGACGTTGAAGAATGGTTGGATCTTCCCGTTCACCAGGAACTTGTCTCCCAGGATGCCGTCCCGATTGTTCAGATCGAAGGCCAACAAACCGTCATCAGGATCGAAATTCTTGTCATTGAACATCATGGGTATGTCGAAGTCCGGAAAGGTGGGAAGACGAAACCCAGTGGTCTCGTTGCCGGTGTCAAATTGATTAAAGAGAAGGTAGAACCCGGCGAGTCCTTTGTAAACGTTCTGAGCGGTGAAGTCGACGCGGTGGTCATGATACCAGAGCGTGCTCATCGACTCGTTGATGTCACCGTTGGGTGCATGGCTCGAGGCGAATCCGGCCAGGACGTTCGGGTAGTGCTGATCGTACCACTTCGTCTGGCCGAAAAAATCGCAGGGAAAGCCGTCGCTTTCAGACGGTGTATGACCGTTGTGCAAGTGGGTTGAAACTGATTGAAGTCCGAAGCCACCATTATTGGCCGGAAGATCATTGAAGTTTCGCACGAGAATCGGTTCCCCGTAGTTGGCAACATAGGTCTGCCCTGGCACCGTGCCATTGAATGTCCAGAGTCTTTGAAGTGGAAGCTGTGGATGCATGCTGAGCAATTGTTCTCTCTGATGCACCTCATAAAACTTCACGGGCGGTTTTGTGAGCAACGCCTGGTGCGGGCGCGTACGAGCCTCGCCAGCAGCCGTGTTTGGGTTCACCGTCGGCGCCGGGCTTAGGGCCGGTACCGTCTGCGCGACCGGCGGAATCGGCATTGGCTCAACGAACGGCGTCGTCGGTGGACTCACCGGCGTGCCGTTCCCGCCGGACCCGTCCCACCATCTGCGATCGCAGTCGCCGAAACTTCCACCTCCGCCGAACTGCGCCCGCGCACTAAGGCCGTTCTTCTGGACCAGATAGCCAGCGCTGGTAATCAAGCCCATCTTAACCAGATCGCGGCGGCTCAACTGCGCGGCGATTATCTCGCGCCTGTTCTTCGCCGCGTTCTTTATTTCCTTCTCACGCCTTCTATTCCTCTTTGAGATGTTTGCCATTGGGCTCCTCCTTAGATAGGACAGACAAGCTTCAGCCGGGGGCGTGAAGCGCTAGGTTGATGAGGGTTTTCTTCTACTGGATAAATCCGGCCGCAAGTTGGTTTACTGACCGGAAGAACAAGACGTTAGGCGTTTTGCAACGAATGTTGCTTTATGATGGCGCGCACTCTACTACCGGGGCTCGTTGCTGTCAAGCGCATTTTTTGTCAATGTCGTAAAAGTCGTTTGGGTGGCACAATATGCCCTCACGATTACCGCAGATTAATCTGTTGCAGCAACTGTTGGAATCGCGCGTCGGGACGGATGGGATCAAGCCGTGGATCAACTCGCAGATGAATGAGATTCTCGTCACGCTCCTGGAACGCCTGGCCCAAAGATTGAAAGGCCGAGTCTTTATCGTTGAGCGCCACGTATATTAAAGACACGGCGTAAGGCGAAACATAATGCTGCGGGCTCGAGACCTTCTTTAACTGGTCCAGGATCACTTTCGCTTCGGGCTGCTTCCCCGCCAGCGCGTAAGCGTGCGCGAGGACCGCTAACATCTCGGGTTTGCCTTCCGGGGCGTCCGAACTTTTTGATAAATCCACCGCGCGTTGGAAAGCTGTAATTGCCTCCCCATACATGCGCTTCTGCTCGTAGGCCAAACCGAGGCTCCAATAGGTATCGCCATAATTCGGATCTCGCGGGATCGTCGCTTGCAGATGTTTGATCGATTCGTCGTTCCGGCCCGCCCAGTAAAGCGCGCGTCCCAGTCCCGTGGTGATTGACAGCGAAAGTGGATCGAGATTCTGCGCCGTGGTGCGCTCGCGAATTGATTCGTCGTGCCGGCCCATCTCAGAAAGGTAGACGCCGTACCATTGATGCGCGGTCGCGTATCCCGGGTTCAGTTGAATCGCCTGCTTGAACTCAGCTTCGGCTCCGGCCCAATCCCATTCATACGACAGCTTGATTTTTGCGAGCGACGTATGCGCTTCGGCCAGTTGATTGTCGATCGACAGCGCCTTGCGCGCCGCGTCAGCAGCCATCGGCATTGCCTGCATCGGTCGCATCTGCAAGATGTTGCCCAGCACGTAACAGTCCGCCAATCCCGTGTAGGCCAGCGCATAATTCGGATCCAGTTTGATCGCTTCCTGAAAATATTTGATCGCCTGGTTGACGTCCTCGGGCTTGCGCTGGTTCCAGTGATAACGGCCCTTCCAATAAAGTTCGTACGCTTGCGGGTTGACCGTGTAGCGCTTGCTGAGTTGCTTGCGGGCGTCGCCGCTCAATTCCAGTTTCAACCCATCAGAGATTTGCCGCGAGATGTCTTCCGGCAATTCGAGCACGTCGGTGATCTTGCGTCGATAGCGCTCGCCCCAAAGCTGCGTTTGGTTCTGCACGTCCACCAATTCGGTTTGCACGCTGACGGTGTCGCCCATCTGCACGATTCGCCCGATGACAACTGCGCGCACATTCAGTTCGCGCCCAACCACCTGCGGATCGACGTTCTGCCCTTTGTAGCGAAAGACGGAGCTGCGCGCGATCACTTTCAGGTTGGGCACGTGAGACAAATCGTTGATGATGCTTTCGGTGATGCCGTCGCTCAGCCAGTTTGCGTCCGGGCCGATCGTTTCATTTCGATCAGAGTTCGTATAAGTAAAAGGCAGCACTGCGATCGAATCGACCGCATTCGTCTTTCGTGCAAAGAAGAGATACGCGCCCAGCGCGATTACCGGAATAGCGAAAAGAATCACCGCTCGAACCCAACGCGGACTGGTGTAGGCCATGGTTGAAGTCGAGGTCGCCTGCGCCGGCGGCTCCTCAATAGTAAGCGATCGCGCGGGCAACATCGCGGTGGCGATGCCGCCCGATTCGCGGGCGTGCGAATGCTCGGGCAAATCTCTCTGAAACTCAAAGTCCAGGTTCTGCTTTACACGCTTTAAGTCGCGCAGCAGATCTCCGACAATCTGGTAACGCTCGTCTTTGTCTTTCACCAGCGCGCGGTTGACGATCGCTTCCAACTCTGCCGGGATATCTGAAGCCAGCGTCGAGAGCCGCGGCGGCTCTTCCTTCAAAATCGAAGCGACAATATCGCTGTTGGTCGCGCCGAGAAATGGCGATCGGCCCGCAACCATTTCGTAAATCACCATGCCGAGCGAAAAAATATCCGAGCGCGCATCAACTCTTTGTCCGCGCGCTTGTTCGGGCGACATGTAGCTGGCGGTGCCGACGATTACGCCAATCTCAGTGTTCACCATCGTCGCGGCTTCCGTGCTGACATCGTGGCGTTCGGTGGGCCGGGCCAAACCAAAGTCGAGTACTTTGACGTAGCCGTCCTTGCGCAACATCACATTCTCAGGCTTCACATCGCGATGCACGATCCCGGCCTGATGCGCCGCATCGAGCGCGCTCGCAATCTGAATCGATATGTCGACCGCCTCCATCAAATTAATGCGGCCGTCTCTCATGCGCCGGCGCAGCGTGATGCCATCGATAAACTCAGTCGCGATGTAAGGGCTCGAAGCTTCCTGATTGATTTCGAAAATCGTCAGAATGTTCGGATGATTGAGCGCCGAAGCGGCGCGCGCTTCCTGAATAAAGCGACGCATGCGAATGGGATCGGCGGCGAATTCCGCCGGCAGAATCTTGAGGGCAATCGTGCGTTCGAGGGCAATATCCGAGGCCTGGTAAATCTCTCCCATGCCGCCCGTACCGATGTGTGCGCGGATCTCGTAACGACCAAGTCGAGTTCCCGGACTGAGGGTCATGTTGTTTAAGTGGACCGCACTTTGTGAGAAGTGAAGTCTAGTATACGGTAATGAAAAGTCAACTGAAGCATCCCCGCATAAATTTGCGTCATATCTCTTGCTCATTCCGTTATCTGCTGGTGACGCAACGCGAAGCACGGTGTTAACATCGAATCTCTGTCTATGCCGCGAGGTAGTCATCACCTTTCTTAATCATTAACGAACCATGTTTACGGTGTTTCGCTCAAAGCAGACGATAATTCGGGCCCTGATTCTGGCGCTGGCCTGCCTTTGTTGGCAGACTTCGATGGCCCAGGCCGACGATCCCGCCAACGGTGAAACTGATCCGGTAAAGCTCTTCGAGCGCGGCCAGGACGCTCACGCCAAAAGCGATTTCAAGAAGGCAATACAGTTATACGACGCAGCAATCAAACTGAAGCCGGAGTTTCCCGAAGCTGAGTTTCAGCGGGCGATGGCTTTGCTCTTTACTAATCAAAAAACAGCCGCGATCGAAGGCTTCAATCGCGCCGTTGGCCTGCGACCTGATTGGGCCATGGCTTATTCGAAGTTTGGGAGTTACCTCGGCAGCTACGGAAACGATCCGGTGGCCGCCGAGCCGATCCTGCGCAAGGCGATTGAGCTTGATCCGAAAGATGACTTTGCGATGATCGTGCTGGCGGAAATTCGGGCGCGCGCCGGAGATACGACCGAAGCTCTCAAGCTTGTTCGCCAGGCAACCGCACTGCCGACTGCAAAATCAGGGGCTTGGCGCAAACGTGCTTTCATCGAAATGATGGCCGGCGACAAGATGGCGGCGATCGCCAGCCTCGATCATGCTTTGACTGCTGACCCGAAAGATTTCGGCGCGCGTTATGATCGAGTAAAGCTCCGGCTCGACATCAACGATAAGGAAGGCGCTGCGGCCGATCTACGCCTCCTCGAACAGGCGGGGTTGAGCAGCGAGCTCCCTGCGGTTTTCGAATACGCGCAGTTCTATGAACGGGCGGGCAAGCGCGACGACGCGCTGCGTCTGCTTGATTCACTTTCGGAAAAAGATCGAAAGACTCCGGAAGTGATTGCGTTGAGGGCCGAGATCCTTGGCGAGAGTGGATCGAACGCCGAAGAACGCGCCGCGCTTGAAGATCTCCTGCTGCGCGATCCAAAGAACGCCAGTGTGCTGGCGCGTCTGGGTAACGCTTATCGTCGCGTCGATCCTTTGAAGTCGCAGGACTATTACTACCGCGCGCTGCAGCTCGATCCAAAGAATGTGAAATACGCCGTCGGCTATGGCGCTGCGCTGGTGCAGGGGCGACGGTTTGCCGAAGCCGAGAAGATCCTGCGCGATGCGATCGCGGGGAACCCTGACGAATACACTGCGCACTCCAACCTCGCTTTGGCGCTTTTCGAGATGAAGCGATTCGCCGACGCTCTGCCTGAGTATGAGTGGCTCGCGGCGGCGAAACCTGAAATTGCGGTTACTTACTTTTTCATTGCCATCGCGCATGATAATCTTCGGGAATATCAGCAGGCGATGGATGCGTATCAGCAGTTTTTGTCGCGCGCGGATCCGGTAAATAACAAACTCGAGATCGAGAAGGTGAATTTGCGTCTCCCCACGCTTCGCGATCAGATTCGCCGCGGTGAAGGCGCCAAACGCAAGAACCCCTGAAGATGTCCGACAAACTTCAGTTTGTCGCACAGGCTTCGACAAGCTAAAGCTTGTCGGACACCAGTTGCCGAGAATGGTCATCAGCTTTCGTCATGCATCGATCCTGTTAGCGCAGGTAGTCGCCGCCTGCGGCTTTTCGATCTGCGCGCTGGGCCAGCAACCGGCCGGCCCGCGCCTGCCGGCGCCGCCGCCGATGCGTTTCGTGTCGCGGACCGAGCGTTCGCAACTCGACCAAACCCGCGATCCAAAGTCGCGGCTGAAATTCACAATCAAACTGGCAGAAGAACGGCTGGCGCGCGCGGAAGGGCTTACCGCCCAGCGGGCCTTTGATGAAGCGTCGGCGGAAATCGGCGGGTACCTGGGCCTCATCGGCGACTTACGCCAATTCATCGGCACGCTGGATCGCGACAAAGGCAGCACCCGCGATCTTAATCGTTATTTTGAAATCGCTGTCCGGCCACACATTCCGCGCCTCGCGGTGTTGCGCCGCACCACTCCAGTCAATTATTCAGTTCACTTAAGAGACGCCGAGGAATATATAAAGGACACGCGCTCTGAAGCGCTTGATTCTTTCTACGGACATTCGGTCCTGCGCGAACCACCGCCTGACAAATCGAAGAACCCGGACGCGACCAAGGAGTCTTCTGGGACCCCGAAACGCCCATGACGCCTCTCAATCATTCAAAATCAATTTTGAAATCTCTTCTGTTAGCCGCGCTCTTTGGCGCGGTCGCGTTGTTCGCAACCTCTGCCGCGGCGCAACGCGACCATCTCACGGACGCCGAAACCGATCTGATTCGTTTTCACCGCGAGCTTGATAAGCGCATTGAGGTCTTCATCAAAGCGGTGGACCGTCGCATGGCGATAATCAATGGCACCGCGCAGCCCAAGACGAAGAAGCAGGCGAGTGACGAGCCCGAATGGGGCGACATTCCTAAAGGCACGCGCGCGGAACTCCTGGGAGACATCGCGGGGATTCTGGATGAAGCTATCACCAATATCGACGATGTCGGGCGGCGCGATGAAAAGAATCCGATGATCTCGCGCGCGCTGCGGAAACTTACTAACGCCGTGAATGGATACCTCGCTCAACTGAACGCGATAAAAGGCAAGATGACGAACCCGGACGAGATTGCGGCCGTGGAGCGCGTCAATGATAACGCCAACCAGATTCTCGACGCGGGAAAAAACCTGCCAGCGGCCGCACCTGAAGAAGAGAAGAAAAAGAAGAAGCCGTGAGGAACTATTGAATTCGGAGAACCGAGGTTATTTGGAAGAGTTTTCTAAGCTGCCGTCCAGAAGTGACTGAAGCGCGGCAGTATTATTCGGATGTGGACGGTTATTTTATTGCGTAATAAGTGTCACACCAGCTAATTTAGTCAGAGCGGGTTTGGGTATTAGTTTTCTACTAGTCCCGGCGAAGGCTGTGTCCTTCCCATCGCCATGAGTTCTGGCAGCCCGTGCTCACGTGCACTCAGCAGTTCAAGAGTTAGGCTGATAGCGAGGTTTTTCTACAATGAATTTGGGCACTGTTATGGTGGGCTCTTGAGACTCGAGAAGAGACGCTAGCAACTTCTGGTTTACACCATCATCTGCCTTTACTTCAAAAGTACAGTCCATAAACCTGGTGTCTTCCAAACTAAACAAACTGTGTGGGTTGTTTATTGTGATTACGCAATTACGAAAAATTGACTTCGTCCAATCACTTTTGGAACTCAAATCAACCCGATTGCCTTCGAAGTAGTTTCCGGTTGCCTTTGCTTCATCAAGTTTGGATTGTTGCACGGGAAAGAGTTTAGCGTCTGTGAATGTTCTGGTATTAGCCAAGTCTACAAGGATATCCCATATCTGTTCCTTTAAAGGTTCCTTGGCTGTGTGATATGTCGTTGCGAAAGCTTGGGAGATCTCTTTGTATTGTCGACCAGCCACCGGCAGTCGCAACTCTCTCGTAGTAGCAAGAAGCGACTTAGCATTCGGCAAGGCTTTTCCCAGAGATTTTTCATCGAGAGACGCTATCCCTTTAAGTCCGTCAGACACACTACTCGGTGTGACTAACAGTTTCATATCAGTCGAAATCTTTTCGAGACTTTTCTCGACACTCGCAAATCTCTCCTTCAATGATTCGCTACGGGCAATACTGTTTTCTATCTTCTCAGGGAGAAAGACGGTGAAGGTCAGCACGACGACAACACCCAAAAGGGTTACTGCCATGGGCGCCACCCATTTAAGAGTGCTGACAGTAGATTCTATTTTTGTGAGACGTTCGTTTGCTGAAGGCGAGGTCGCCGACTTTGGCTTGGCCATTTTTGAGTAACACTCCCAAAGACGCGGTGAGATGTGGAGAACATCAAGGCCTCTCGCGATCCCGTGGATATGGTTTAGGTTCACCCTCGACCTCCTACCAGGGGAGCTCTTGAGACTTAGATATGTGACTGTTATCACAGGTTCAAGGTTTTTAGCAAGGGTCAGTTCGCTGTAACAGAGTCCCTTGAAATCGCGGTCGCCAACAGAAAACTGCTGATTGGTACTAGCGTGGCCGCGACGGTTGAAGGCAGGCCGAGTGACACATGTAGCTCGTTGGCACACGAGCACCATCCAGAAGAAATGTCCGTTTCAACACACTTGCAACTCCAGCTGGACTCTGGATTTTGGTATGAATTCTCCTGCTCCCGAATGGAGCTGTCCACTCTTAAATAAATTTCAAATTGACTAGTTAATTGCGATTAACGTTAGACTTAGAAAATTACGGCTAATAAGAACGTTGGCACCAAGCAGTAACACGGACCGAACACCGCCTGGGCTAATCTCTTCCGTTCTTCAAAAGCTCAGTCGCTCGCTCAATTGCTTCGGTAACTCGCGAGGCCGCCTCAGCAGCATCACCAGCACGCCCGTCTTCGATTGCCTGGCGCAAATCCGGAAGCGGCAACGCGGCGTAGCCCGTATAAAATCCCGGCGCATAAATCTGATGCTTGAACCAGCTCCGGCCGCGCAATCCTCGTTCATCAATAAACGCGCGTTCGGCCTGGACCAGCGCTTCATTGATTCGTCTTAACTTTTCATCGGACAAAGCATTCCGCTCGTTGTCCATTCGCAGCTTCTGAATCTTCTCGGCTTCATCGCCAAACTGCTCGATCGCCTTCAGCATCGCTCTCGCGTCGAAGGTGTCGTTCATTTTCCGGCGATTGGCCAGGCGCGTCGTCTCATTCACAAACTCTCGAAGCTGAGCCGCGTAATCCGTATAATCGAACGGGAGCGCCGAGGCGTTGGCCATGCGCAACGCGACCGTTCCCCAAATCTGCGCGGCCGCAACGTGATACTGAAAACTCGGATCGCCAAAGTGCGACATCCAGTAAAACGAATCGTAGGCCGAATGATAGACGCCGTAATCGCCCCCAAATCCCATGTCCAACGACGGCACTCCGAGATGCTGTAAAAAAGGCGTGTAGTCCGATCCCGAACCCAACGCGCCAATCCTCGGCATTGGCTTCAGCTTTTCATTTCCGTTCCCGTCATACCGATTATCTTCAGACGTGTTTTCCCAGGTGCGGTCACGCCATGCTTCGTAAACGCTCTTGCCGGTTTTTGGATCGCGAATGTCCTGGGCGGTTGAGCGAATCAGTTTCCATAATGAAGGCACGGACGACGCGCCAAAGTTTGGTCCCGAGACGGCCGCATCCATGTTCAAATACACAACTGCTTTCTCTTTCAGCTCCGAGGCTTTTTCCTCCGCCCATTCAGTCGAGCCGATCAGTCCCTGCTCTTCGGCGTCCCAACTGCAAAGCACAATCGCCCGGCGTGGCTTCCATCCTGACTTCAACAATTGTCCCAAGCCGCGGCCGACTTCAATCATTGCCGTCGTGCCGCTGTTAGGATCGACCGCGCCAAACACCCAGGCGTCGCGGTGATTTCCCAAGACCACCCAACGATCATTTTCCACGGCGCCGTCGATGCGCGTGATCACATCCCAGATTGTCTTCGTCACGAATTCAATGTCCGTCTTCAAGTGCACGCGCACGTCGTTCGTGCCGCCGACGTGGTAAGGAAACGGTAAGCCACCCTGGAAGCCTCGCGGTCTGAGCGGTCCGCGCAGAGGTTGCAGCAAGCGTCGCGCGTCGCCGTAAGAAATAGGTTGCACCGGAATGTGCGGGATATTGGTGGCCTCTTCTTTTTTTAGCCGCGGCGTTCCGGCAACCGCGGGTGTTCCGGGTGTCAGCGGGTCACCGGGATAAATGAAGAGGAACTGGACTGAGCCGCGTTGCGCGGAACTGTCCGGCCGCCACGGGCCTTTGGGATAAACGTCGCCTTGCGCGTAGCCGTCGTCTGCCGGATCCGAATAAATGATCAGGCCGACCGCGCCGTTCTCTTCAGCAACTTTTGCTTTCACGCCGCGAAAAGAATTTCCATAACGCGCGATGGCGATCTTTCCTTTCACATCGACGCCCGCGGCCCTCAACGCCGCATAGTCATCGGGCAAGCCATAATTGACATAGACCAGCGGCGCGGTCACATCAGCGCTCGCGCCGTAGCCGTTGTACAAAGGAACGATCTTGCGGCTGCCGGAAGTCGAATCGACCGCGATCACGTCTTCGCGTACTTGCAAACGCTCGCGTCGCGGCGCGAGCAACTCGACAATGCTCGGCGTGCGCGGATAAGGCAGCAACACCTGGTATTCTTTTAGGTCAGATTGCAAACCGAAGCTGCGCATTTGATCGCGAACATAGATCGCCGTGGCATAGTCTTCGGGCGAACCGGCGATGTGCGGCTCAGCCGTTAACCGGCGCAAAGCTTCGCGCGCGGTTGATGATTGCGGAACGGCGCGAAACTGCTCTTCCAAGCGGCGCTGCTCCGGCGTAAGCCTTTGCGAGAAACCGTCAATCGTTTGGGCCAGGGTAACTGGTTGAAGGCACTGCGCCATCGTCAAAATAAGCGCAGCGATGAACTTGCGATTGTGTCTTCTCATTCTCTGGTCTCCGCTTGCATCATTCACAGTTTAGAGGCGGGCCACCGCCCGCCTGGTCGGGCAATTCTTTGAGGTCAGTACCATCCGCGTCAGCGTATGGATCATACGCGGAACATGGCTCCTCTTTGGCCCATCTGCTTACGCAGATGGTACTGACTCCACTGCGATTGAACTAACTATGGCTTCCTCACGTAAAATGCCGTGAGGAGAATCTAAATGGAAAGTCGTTATTATCCCGGCGTTGAAGCCGACGTAATCAGGCTGATGACCGAGCTGCGCGATCTGTTCGATGAAGACTTCGAAGTTCAGACGATGCAGGTCTCGTCCACTGCCGTGCTGCAAGCGCGAAAGTCTAGCACGTTACGCGATATTACTGGATTGTCGGCGGCGCTGACGATCAAAGTCACACCCGAGACTGGCGGCACGCGCGTCGAGATGGGCATGCAGAAATGGTTTGACAAGGCAGCAGTGGCGGCGGTCGCGCTCGCGCTGTCCGCCGGTTTGCTGATCGCGCTGCCGGCATTGGGCGCCTACTGGCAATACAAATTGACTGAGGACGCCTGGAAACTGATTGAAGCTCACATCGCGCGCAAAGCCGGAAATTATGTCCCGCCTCTGCCGGGACGCTGCGGCACTTGCGGCGCGGCCAACAACGCCGGGTCGACTTTCTGCTCTGGGTGCGGGGCGAACCTGCGCGCCGGACTAGCCTGCGCAGGCTGCGGCGCGGTACAAAAAGATCCAGCTGCGCGCTTTTGTAATTCGTGCGGCAAACCCCTGGCGGACTAAACGGCCGCGCGAACCGAGACTTTCGCTCTTCTAAATAATTCATGAGACCCCATCGCGGCGCCGTTATTCTCACACTTGGAATTCTGGGTTTGTGTGTTTGTTCGTTGCTGGGTGTCGGGGCCTGGCAAATGGGGAATGAAGATCTCAGACAAATGAAGTACGGCCGGATGGATCCATCGGGTTGGGATCTCACCAGCGCCGGTCGCATTCTGGGAATGGTCGCGACCGGTATTTTGAGCCTTCAACTTATTATTATGTTCTTGTTCCTTATGGTCGGGCTGCTTTCGGCGCATTAAGAGAAGCAAGTAATCGTGATGCATCAACACTCACAGCAGATCAATCTAATTCGTCTGCGCTCGATCGGGTTAGTTTTTTTCATCCTGATAAGTTGTCACCCGCTGCTTTTCGCCCAGGAAAAAGATCCAATCGACGTCGTCAAGGTCAATACGGATCTGGTTGTCTTTGACGCGCAGGTGATCGACAAAAAGACCAAACGCACGCTCGGCGATCTCACAAAAGCGGATTTTGAGATCTTCGATAACGGCGTCAGGCAGGAGGTCAGTTACCTCAGCCGCGACGAGCTGCCGCTTTCAATCATGCTGATGCTGGATGTGAGCGGCAGCGTGCGGCCAATTCTTCATGAGATTCGTGACGGTGCACTCAACGCGCTGATGCGTCTGAAGACGGAAGATGAAGTCGCGGTCATGGCCTTTGGCACGACCTACAAACTGGTCCAGGACTTTACCAAAGATCGCGCGTTGATATCGCGGCAAATAGAAGCAGCGACCGCGGACGATATTCTCGGCCGCGGAACTTTTCTCGCTTCAGCCCTGGAAAGCGCCGCTACGCACATGCAGAAAGCACCGGCGCCGAGCAGCCGCCGCGTGATCATCATTCTCACGGACAACGTTGCATGGACGCCCGACCGCGAAACGAAATACATCCTTGACGAACTCTTCGACAGCGGCACCGTGGTCTATGGCCTGATCGTGAAAGCAGCCTTTGGAAAGATGGTTGGGATTCTCTCGTTCGGCCAACTGAGCAAGGGTGTTAATGATTTTGTCAGCCAAACCGGTGGCGAGACTTTTGGCGCCGACAAAAAGGAAGTTGATGAAAAGCTGGGCATGGTCATCGATCGGCTGCGGGCCCGTTATGCGATCGGCTTCCGGCCTGCCGATACGAATAATGACGGCAAGTTCCGGCGGGTCGAGATCAAGATTTCAACTTCGAAGACGCGTAAGGAAAAGCCTTTGGTGATTACGAAGCGGGGATATTATTTGAAGCGGAAATAGACCTTACGGAAGCGCAAGCGAGTAGTGGGGGAATGTGTTTTGCGCGACCACTGCTGCTGTCGGTCCCGGAGGGACCGAATGTTTATAGAAACCTCAACCATCATGAAATGAAGCTCCGGAGGAGCGAAACATTCCATGTCGACTTGCTCTTGGTTACACTCCTCCGGAGCTAAAGAAATCGTCGACCTGAGGGTCCATAAACATTTGGCCGCTCTGCGGCCGGGTCCGTAGTCTCTAAATAGTCACACCAACCAGAATTACATCACTACCCGCAAGCGTCCTCGCTTGCTATCAGCCTTGCTGCCCGACGCCCGCAACCGAGACGGTTGCGCTCCAGTCCTAACCCATTAACTTGTCGATCGCTTTTTGAATCTCGTCAATCTCCTGATGCAGCTTGTCAGCTCGCTTTTGCGCTTCTTCTCTCATCGACTGGATCGTCAGGGCGGGTTCGGTGCTAAGCAAGGCCGCGCTGCGCTCGCGCATCGCGTCAAGTAGCTCTCCGCATTTCCTGTTGTACTGACCGATCAAATTGAAATACTGCTTGTGCTTGCCGGAAAGGCCGAGCTTATTAGCGGACTCTGCTTTCGCCGCAGCCGCTCTCCAGAGCGAAGCACTCTCAGCCAGAATGTCCATCTGCTCCTGCGCGAGCTTGGTCATTTGGGCGCGATCCTTATCGAAGAAATTTTTCCCATCCAGCTCTGCTTCTTTTTGATTCGATTGATCGATAAGCGCGCGGGCCCGAGCGCTCAGCTCGTTGATTTCCACAATCAGCTTGTTCGCGTCACCGCCGGTTCCGGTGCCTGCGTATTCGGCATAGCGAGGCTCGTTAGGCAACTCGTATCGCTTCAAAAACTCCCAGGCCGACGCGTTGATTTCAGGCGCAAGGTCGTAATACCAGTGATCGTGTCCCGGCATTTCAGTTACATCGACGGCAAACCCTTTTGCCTTTAACGCGTCGCGAGTCGCGCGCACAGATGTTAAAGGAAAGAACCGGTCCACTGTTCCCACCCAAATGGCCAGGGGGATCCTGCGCGAGGCCTGGTCGATGGTTTGAAATTCGTCACGTGCGCGGAAAGCTCCGGCATGAATTGCGGTGGCCGCGAAGTATTCAGACTCAGCCATCGACATGATGAGCGCAAACACCGCGCCCGCCGAGTGGCCAAACAAATATATTCGCCGGGGATTGACTGGATACTTCGCTTTGAGTTCTTCCGTGAGGTCGTGAAGAAATGCGGGACCGTCTCTGGGCGTTGCCCAGCCTCCGCCTCCCATAGCGTCAGGCCCGACAATAATCACTCCTTCTTTGATCGCGAGGTCTTTCCACTTCTCAACCAGCGACAGCCCGTTGCGGCCCGAGCCGTGAAGCAGGACGACCAACGGCGCAGGTCCGCTGACGCTGGAAGGCACCAGCAAATAGTAAGTGCGCTTCGTTTTATTCGAAACGATCGACTCTCTGAGTATCTTGTTTGTTTTGTCCTGCGCCTGAAGGATCGGCACAAACAGAATTAGGAAGGCAAGGACCGATGCCCAACAGATCAAACGAATTCTGACCGCTCTCATTTTGAAATCATGCCTGAGGGCTATTCATAACGTAACGCGGTGCGCAGCTGAGCTCAGACTGGAGCGCAAGCGTCCTCGCTTGCTATCGTCATTCGTGGGCCCGACCAGGCAGCCGAGACGGTTGCGCTCCAGTCAGGATCAAGCGAAGCATCTTACGACTTGTGCTTCTCAACATATGTTCGAAGGGCGATGTTGATGAGGTTTTGATACGCCGCGCCTTGCGATTTGAACCATTGAAAGACATCCGCATCGACGCTCATGACAATTGGCACTTTCCCATTTGGCGCTCGCAAATCGGCGCTGGCAAAAAAGGCGTCGTCCAACGGCGGAATATCAGAAGTATCGACTTCCTCATCCGTCATTTGATCAATGCGCTCCCAGTTCGTGTTTGAGGTAGTGTCCAAATTTTTCTCGCTCATGCTTTAGTGCCTTTCGCAATGAGATTATGCGAATTGTATCATCCTCAGATTCCGTAAAGACAACGACAACCACCCGCTCATTGAGGAAGCCAATGCCAATTAGGCGTTGCTCGCCATAGGCGTCCCTGGTGCCGACGCCTACCAACATCGGCAGTTCAAATATCTCCCAAGCATCTGAGAAATCAAAACCGTGCCTTGAGACGTTTCGCTTATTCTTCCCATCGTCCCAGGCGAATCTCACGAATTGATTCTCGCTCCTTCGACGCCAATCAATGCTAATCGTGCCGCAGCGCCCTCACCGGATCGATGCGCGCCGCGCGGGCCGCCGGATAGAGCGCCGCGAGAATTGAAACTGACAAAGCAAACACGATCGCGCCCAGCCACAGGTAAGGAGGGAGCCAGAAGAAATCGACGTATGACGCGCCCTGCGGCTTCAGCAAAAATCGATAAGCCAGACGGTTCGCCAACCCATCAATTCCCCAGGCCGCCAGCGAGCCAATAATGCCGCCGGCCAGGCCGATCACCGCCGCTTCAAAAAAGAAGATCAGTTTGATTTCGCGATCCTCTGCGCCGATTGCTTTCATGATCCCAATCTCGCGCGTGCGTTCGAGGATCGACATGATCATCGTGTTCGCTATTCCGAAACTTGCCACCAGCAACGAAATGCCGCCGAGCAATCCCAGCACTGAATTAATTATCAGGAAGACGGTGCGAATTTGATCCAGTTGATCGACGATGGAAAAACTTCCCAGCCCCAACTCTCGCAAACGTTTTCTGACATCGGGAAGCACCACTGGATCGTGAACGCGGACCACCGCCGAAAAATAACCCGGCGATTGATCTTCGCTGATGACACCGCTCTCGCGCGCCAAAGCCATGATCACGCGGCCTTGCTCGCCCTGGTGATCAAGCGACCACTGGCGGGCCGTCTGCACCGGAATGTAGATATCCGCGATTGGCATCAACCCTCTCGCTGGGCCAGGCCGGCCGTCTCGTGCCGGATCTTTCAAGACGCCGGCGATGCGAAAGGTCTTCGCCGCTATTACCGAAGTTGTCTCTTTTGTCTCTTCATCTCCGCCGAGGGGCAATCCAAAAAAACTGGCGGGCTCTTCGGCGCCGGTATCCTTATCAGAACCTGGCTTGTCGTCAGCGGGCGTCAGGAACTCGATTGTTTTTCCGATAGCGTCGGCCGCCGAGGCAAAGCCGGCGGTGCGGACCGTTTCTTCGCTGACGACGGCCTCATCGGCAGTCGCTGAAGAAATCATCTGTCCCGCCGCAAACTCGCTGAATCGCGAAGAGCTGTTAGGTACGGTTGCGCCCCCGACTTGATGGCCAAACACCTTGCCGTTCGAACGGCACTGCACGAAAAAGCCGATGAACGGTTCGACATAAGCCACGCCGGGAATCTTGGCGATCTCGGCGATGGCTGCGTCATCCAGAATACGCGTCGGCGTAAAATCTGTGGGCAACCGCGGGCCTTGCCGTTCGCCCGAGGCCCGACGCGCATTCGCTGATCGATCCAGATTTCCCGCGGCGGCCGCGATGCTCTTTCCAAAGACCGTCATCTCACTGAATAAGTCGAGGGCCTTGAAACGCGAAAGCAGGTTGCGCTGCAAGCCCAGGCCAAATGAAACCATGGTGACAATGACGGCCACGCCCACGATCACGCCCATAGAAGTGAGCGTCGCGCGTAACCTTGCTTCGCGCAAATTTCTGAGGGCCAGTCTAAGTATGTCGAGAAAGGGCATGTTTTGAAGACGCAGATTCGGGGCTTAGATTAGCCTAATTCCTGTTGTGTCAGAAGCCCGACCGTAAGGGAGGGCTATATCACGAAAGGGGCCCTCCCTTACGGTCGGGCTTCTGACACATTCCCCATACAACTCGACCCCGATTTTTGGTATCTAAGTTTTGTAACGAAAAGCCCGGCCCTTAGTTCCTGAAGCAAGCGAGATCAAGAGTCAAGAAGCAGTTAGCCCTCAAGCGGTTCACCAAACTTGAAGCGGTCTTGCCAATTTTCAAAAAACGTTAGAAAATTCGGAGACTTAAGAAGATGTCAAACCCCGGAAATATCTTTGCGAAAATCACGGCGATCTTCGCCATCGTTTTAACTCTAGGTGTCGCAGCAATTGCTAAGAAGCATTCTGACCCGGCTTTTTCAAACATTCGCATCAGCAACTTTGGCAAGATGGATGACCGCTTTTATCGCGGCGCGCGTCCGAAAGAACGCGATTTCCAGGCGCTCAAAGATTTAGGCATTCAGACCGTCATTGATTTGACAGATAACACACCCGAAGAAAAAGGATTCGTTGAAGCCGTCGGCATGAAGTATGTGAACATTGCGATTCCTGACAAGCAGGATCCGACCGACGCGCAAATTCAGCAGTTTCTGAAGCTCGTAGACGATCCCTCGACCGGCAAGTTCTACGTGCACTGCGCCGGCGGCCGGCACCGCACCGGAGTATTCGGCGCGATTTATCGCTTTAATAACTATCACTGGAATCTCGATCAGGTTTACGCCGAGATGGAGAACTTCGATTTCTACACATCAAATGGCCACGGCGGGCAAAAGCGATTTGTTGAGAATTACGCGCAACGCGTGCTGAACGACGCAGCCGCGACGACCCACAGTTCCCGGCAATAAGTTTTTGAATCCCCGAATCTGAGAAGTCCGATTTGCGAATTCAGAAAAGGCCGCTTCGAAAGGAGCGGCCTTTTTGCTCGTGCGTACGACGCTCCAAATTAGACAGGATTTACATGATGTACATGATTGGAAAGGCAGAACCCGCGTAAGTCCGTTTCTGAATCATGTACATCAATGTAAATCCTGTCCATTTCTTCTCCTCCGAAAAAACCCAATAGACTCTCTGACGTTTGCATTCATCTAGCAGTTTTCTTGTCGTTAGATCATCATCGATAACACCGGGTGATGAACGCAGGAGGGCCTAACACGAGGGAAAAATTCAACTCATAATAGCAAAGGTTCCGGCGGGTCCAAATCCTCGGCGGATGCTTATCGCTGGAAGTTTTTTCCACCGTCAAATCTAAAAAGAAGAAACGGCAGCATCCGCAAAAGTCCGCCGTGCTCTGGCGCGATCCGGGAAACATTCGCAACCGCGATTTGTACTATGGTCCCGGTTCGAAAGAACTGGCGCCCGTGCCGCCCTTTCGATTTGTGAAAGAGGTCAAAGACGGCAGCAATCCAAAGTTTGAAGTCGAAGACGCAAACGGCGCCAAGTGGCGCGTCAAACTTGGGCCTGAAGCTCAAGCTGAAACTGCTTCCAGTCGTCTGCTTTGGGCCCTCGGCTACAACGCTGAAGAGTCTTACTACCTCGATCGCGCGCGCATCGACGGGCTCAAGAAATTGTCGCGCGGGCAAAAGTATGTTGAGGGCGATTCCGTGCGCGGCGCGCGCTTCGAGCCTCGCCGCAAAAACATCGAGCGCGGCAAGGAATGGGGCTGGTCAAAGAATCCTTTCAAAGACACGCGGGAACTGAACGGTCTGAAGACGATGATGGTGCTGTTGAATAATTGGGACACCTTCAAGAAGAACAACAAAGTGCTGCACGACAAGAATACCGGCGAAGCCCGCTACACCGTGACAGACCTTGGGGCCACGATGGGGAAAGCGGCCGGAGCCGGCGGTGGCCGCTCAAAAAACAACGTCCAGGACTTTCAGCGTCAGCGCATGGTCAGCAAAGTCGAAGGCGACAAAGTGAAATTCAATTACGACGTCAAGCCAAAGAAGTTGGGATTGCTGAGCATCGTCTATCCGCCTTACTTCCTGCGCCAACGCAAAGCCACGAACCAGATGCAGAAAGTGCCGATCAATGACGCCAGTTGGGTCGGATCACAACTCGCGCAGCTTTCAGATAATCAACTGCGCGACAGCTTCCGCGCCGCGGGTTACGATAAGGCTACGACTGAAGCCTACGTACGCGCGTTGCGCAGCCGGATAAATGAACTGAATCGATTGCGTGATGCGCAGTTGGCTAGTCGTCAAAGACGAGTCAAATAGGAGCGCGGACATCCTTGTCCGCAACGAGCGCGGAGCGCGAACAAGGTCTCATTCACACCTGGCTTGAGCCAGGTGCAGTACGCAAAACTAAGATTGGGAAACCGTTTGAAACGGTTTCCCTTCTTCTTACTCTTCTGATCACCTGGCTGAAGTCGGGTGTGAATGAAATCTCTACGAAAATCAACGAACCGTTATCTCCAGCGTAAACGTCGTATCCGTCTTTTCGTCTTCCGGAAAAACGATGATTTCATAGTCGCCGTTCTTGGGTAGTGTGCCGCTCCAGTCGGCAACGCTTTGCGCTCCTTCAATCAAATCCATGCCGGGCGCGTAGACGCCAAACAAAGCATTTTTCTTCGCGGACGTCAGGTGCAGCGTCATCGTCTGGCCTTTCTTCGCGCGCAGGACGTAGGCAATTGGGTCCATGCCTCCGCTCTCACTGGGTCCGCCAGTCGTACGGCCCTTCAGCACAACCGTGGTTCGGCCCGGCGGAAACCTAACGCGCTTGGTCTTGGCCAAGACGGTTCCAAAGATGAGTAGCATTGCGAGGATCAGAACGGAGAATTTTTTCATCATGATTCCTTCTAAGTGTGATTAATCAGAGCTTGTCAGAAATACTTGGTGCGATGGCGTGATGTCAAGATGCGTGCTGGCTTGATGGTGACCTAATTAATCGTGGCTTTTCTTTATCCCAACTATCGCCTCTGATTTGATTGACGACGAATAACGTTTTCATTGGTGATGCTTCTCGATAGACGCGCAGCTCATCACGTTCGACTTCTTTGCCGCCTGACGCGAAGTCACAGCCCGGCCGTAAGGAACGGCCGGTGAAATGGATAGGATTTACATGATTTACATGATTAACGAACGGGCTGTGAAACCACCACTTAATCCGGTAAATCTTGTAAATCCTGTCTCATTCTTCGTTCCTTACCTCACGCAACCACGACGCAGCGACTTCAATGATCTGTTCCTTTCCAGTGCCTACGAACTGGACTGGCCCAGCAGCTATCATTCGTGAACGATGTCTGATTGATAGAAAGTGCGAGGCGGGGGCCGGACGGGCTCAGACCGTGACAAGCTCTCTCTCTTCTTCGACTTCTTCGGCGTCGCCTCTGAACTGCAACTCATGCAGACGTGAATACAGACCACCGGTCGCGAGCAGTTCATCGTGAGTTCCCTGCTCAACCACCTGCCCTTGATCGATAACGAAAATTATGTCGGCGCGCCGCACGGTGGCGAGCCGATGGGCAATCACGATCGAAGTCTTGCCCTCCATTAGATTCCCGAGCGCATCGAACACGAGTTTCTCGGATTCAGCATCCAGCCCCGCTGATGGTTCATCAAGAATCAGAATCGGCGAATTGCGAATGATCGCGCGCGCGATTGTAATGCGCTGGCGTTGACCGCCCGAGAGTGTGACGCCGCGCTCGCCAATCATTGTTTCATAGCCGTCGGGCATACGATCGATGAATTCATCGGCATTGGCCAGGTGTGCGGCACGGACTATCTCGTCGTGCGTCGCGTTCGGTTTGCCATAGGCTATGTTCTCGGCGACCGTCGCGCGAAACAGCAAGGTCTCCTGAAGCACAAAACTGATTTGCTCGCGCAGCGATTTCTGTTTGAAGCGGCGAATATCGGTGCCATCGATTCTGATTTCGCCCGACGTCAATTCGTAGAAGCGAGGCAGCAAGCTTACGATCGTTGTCTTGCCGGCGCCTGTCGGGCCAACCAGCGCAACCAACTGTCCCGGCTCAATCTTCAAATTGAGATCAGTCAGCACGGGCTGCGCGCGATCGTATGCGAACGCGACCTTATCGAATTCAATCTTTCCTTTGAATCGGGGCGCGGCCTTCGCGCCACGGGCGTCGCGGATCTGGGTTTCGTTCTCGAGTACTTCGCGAATTCGCTCCCAGCCGACCGATGCTTTCGAAATCGTGTCGGTCATCTTCGACAGTTCGCGCATCGGCTTATACATCTTGCCGAGATACAGCAGAAAAACCAGCAGCTCGCCGGATGTGAGTGCGCCGCTCAAAACCAAACGCGCGCCATACCACAGCACGAGACATGTGCCCGCGGCCACGATCACTTCCACGATGGGCGGCAGCTTCGCCTTGAAGTTGCGGGCGCGCAAAGCTCGCTCGACACTTTTCCGGCTCTCGCGCTCGAATCGTTTCTGTTCGTGATCTTCGCGGGCAAAAGCCTTCACCACGCGAATAGATGACAGCACCTCTTCCAGGACCGAAACGACCTCGCCTTCCTGCCGGCGCATCGCCCGCGAGGCGTTCTTGATGCGATGCGTGTAGTGATAGACGACGAAGAAAAGCGCGGGTGCGACCAGCAAGGCAATGACCGTGAATGCCCAATTCAAATAGAGCATGACCAGCATCATGCCAATGAGCGTCAACACGTTCACGAGCATGCCGAGCAGCACTTGCGAGATCATGCTTTGGACGGCATCGATGTCGGTGGTCACGCGACTGATCAAGTCGCCGGTGCGTTTGTGATCATGAAATGAAAGCGAGAGCCTTTGGATATGGCTGTAGAGCACGCGCCGCAGATCATGCATGACCCATTGACCCACGCTGGTGGTCAGGTACTTTTCGCAGTACGAGCTGATGGCGCCAAAAATGGCGATGCCGATTACGCTGATTACCGCAAAGTTGAGAATCGAAATCTTGTCCGTGCCGATGAAATCGACGGCCGGCTTCAGCCACTCCGGCACTGGCTTGGATCCAAAGACGTGATCAAAGACGAGCTTCAGCGGCCAAGGCTCAAGCACGTCCGTGACGCTGGTGCCGATCACGGCAATCAACGCCAGGCTCAGAGTTTTCCAGTGAGGGTAAAGCAGGTCGGTGATGCGAATCTTCTTCTGCATGTTTGCTTGTGCCCTCTCCGAAAGGGAGACGGTGCTGTGTCAGAAGCCCGACCGTCAGGGAGGGCAACGCTGGCATCAAAGCTCGCGCGAAGCTAACGCGGCCCTCCCTGACGGTCGGGCTTCTGACACACCTTACTTGTCGCGATCAGTGGCGGACGAGGACGTCCGCGCTCCCAGCATTCAATAATTGATTTCACGTTCTTCGAACCAGGTTTGGCTATCAAATGGTTCGTCTTCCGACCGGCGTTCGATGCGCCGATAGAATCCGTCCGGTTGTAGCTCGCGCGCGTTGACGTTATCGCGCAGGTAAGCGCTGAGAACCTCGTCTCTCAGATAGTCGCGCAATGCCGGATCGTTGACCGGACAAACCACTTCGACTCGCCGATTCAAATTGCGCGGCATCCAATCAGCGCTGCCGATAAAAACCTCGTGCTCGCCGTCATTCTCAAAAAAGAAGATGCGGCTGTGTTCAAGAAATCGCCCGACGATGCTGCGCACGCGAATATTCTCTGAAAGGCCTTCTACGCCGGGGCGCAGCATGCAGATGCCGCGCACAATCAGATCGATCGAAACGCCGGCCGCTGAGGCCCGATACAACTCTTCGATAATGTTTGGATCGGCGAGACGATTCAGCTTGGCAACTATTTTCGCGGGACGGCCGGCCACGGCGTTCTCAGTTTCGCGCCGGATCAGACGGGTCAGGTTGTCACGCAGATTCACCGGCGAGATGATCAAGGTGCGGTAATCAAGCTGCCGCGCATATCCCGTCACGTAGTTGAAAAACTCAGAAGCGTCCGCGCCGATGCTTTCATCCGTCGTGAACAAGCCGAAGTCGGTGTAAGTGCACGACGCGGTTGGATTGTAGTTTCCGGTCGCCACGTGGACATAACGTGTCAACGATGCACCTTCGCGACGCACAACCAGCGTCAATTTGCAGTGCGTCTTTAATCCGATCAATCCATAAACCACGTGGACGCCGGCGTGTTCGAATTGTCGCGCCCATTCGATGTTGTTCTCTTCATCGAATCGGGCTTTCAGTTCGATCAGAACAGTGACTTGCTTTCCTTTTTCGGCCGCCTGCACGAGCGCTTCGGCAATCTCGGACTGTTGCCCGGTCCGGTACAGGCACATTTTGATGGCCAGCACTTCAGGGTCGTCCGCGGCTGAGCGAATGAAGTTCGTCACGGTCGAATAGGCCGTGTACGGATGATGAATCAACAGGTCACGCTCTTTGATTACTTCAAAGAGCGTCTTGCGACCGTTCAGACGCGATGGAGTGCGCGGGCGCAGGCTCCTATACTTCAAATCAGATCGATCAAGTTCGCACAGCGCTGACAAGTCCGACGTGTTGATTGGCCCCTCAATCCGATAGACATCATCACCCGTCAATCCCAGTTCGTGCGCCAGGTACGTGACCATTTCCTGTGGCATACTCGCCGCCACTTCAAGACGCACCGGAGTGCCAAAGCGTCGCCGTCGCAATCCCACCTCGAGGGCCCGCAGCAAATCGTCGGCTTCGTCTTCACGAATCTCGATGTCCGCGTCGCGCGTTACGCGAAACGCATGCGCTTCCTCCGGATGCATTCCCGGAAACAAGGTATCGAGGTTCGCCGAGATCAACTCGCTGAGGAAAACAAATTTCGTTTGGCCGTCAGCGACTGGAACCAACCCGGGCAACACGGGCGGCACCTTGAGTCGAACAAAACGACGCCCGGCTTTTTTCTCTTCGACCGTCGGTCTGACAAACACGCCGAGATTCAGACTGAGCCCGGAGATGTACGGAAAGGGATGCATGGGATCCACGGCCAACGGTGTCAACACCGGGAAGACATGCTCCATGAAATATTGTCTGAGGTGTTCGCGCTCCGCCACCGTTAACGAATCATAAGCGACGATTACGATTCCATTAGCTGTAAGTTGCGGCAGAATTCTTTCGGTAAGAACCAGCGAATGTTCTCTGATCATCGGCTGCAGCCGCTCCCGAATTTCCGTGAGCTGCTCGGCGGCAGTCAGACCATCGGGCGAAGGATGGGACCAACCTTCTTCCACTTCCTCCTTGAGCCCCGAGACCCGCACCATAAAAAATTCATCGACGATGCTTGAAAAAATGATGAGGAAGCGAAGCCGCTCCAGCAGAGGATTTTCCTCCTCGCGTCCCTCTTCCAGCACCTGGCGAAAAAATTCGATCAGGCTCAACTCACGATTGAACAGATGTTTTTCCGGCGACTTCGACTTCGCGATGGACAATTTCGCTGCCGCAGGTGCAACAGCACTCAGTCGGTTTTCGATTTGTGCGTTTGAAATCATTTTGTTTGTTTGACGTCTTTGATAGCTGAACTAAATTTATGTGGCCGCAACCTTGTTTGCAGACCTGTATTCCAATTCGACACGGCTCATCGAGCAACTGTCATTCCCTTAACTTATGTCTGAAGGCGCGAAAGCCGGATTAGTTGTTTATGGGAGCGTACGGCGGCGAACAGAACCGAGGAACAAAACGAGTGCAATCGAATCGTACGAATTCACGCCACACGCGTGTTGATTTTCGAAACGGTCGAAATGACTCTGGCTCCGAGAATAACCGATTCAGTTAGTATTTTTGCGGATATGGTGGGGGCTCTTGTGTCAGAAGCCCGACCATGAGAGAGGGCATCTTCCACAAGGATTGCCTTTCGTCACGGTCAGACTCTTCTGAAAACGCGCCCTCCCTTACGGTCGGGCCTCTGACTAGAGCTACGAAAACAAATGACGGATCGCGTCGAGGCTCCAGTCGCCGAGATTTGGCGTGACCACGTCCGCGCCGGCGTTGCGTAAAGCCACCTCCCTGACGGTTGTAGTCACTCCGATGGTGCGCATCCCAGCCGCGCGCGCTGCCTGAATTCCGGGAGGCGCATCCTCAATCACCAGACATTCACGCGGAAGCAACGCCAGCTTTCGGTAGTTCGCCAGCTCGAGCGCTTTTTGGTAGCAGTCGGGAGCAGGTTTGTGTTTGAGCCCTGGTTCGGCGCTGACGATGACCGAAAAGCACTCGGCAATGCCGGCGAGGTTCAGGACATGATCGATCTCGCTGCGTTCGGCCATGCTCACGATCGCAAGATCGTAGTGGCGAGCAGCGGCCTTAATGAAATCGACTACGCCGTTGGGAACGGGCAAATCCTCTCTGATCAGTTCGCGATGCCTGGCATGCTCGCGCTCGATCAACTCGCGGGTCTTTTCATCGCTGAGTGATTTGTTCGCGCGCGCATAGGCGGCCCGCACAAACGCAACGTCATCCATACCGAGCGACGCAAAATAATCTTCGTCAGAGAGAGCGACCGTCTCGGCTGTAAGAACCTCTCGGTACGCTTTCAGGTGGATGCGCTCATCGTTGATGATGACGCCGTTGAAATCAAAAAAGATTGCCTGGATCATGATTCACATTTTGGAGTGCGCCGGCAGAGCGAAGCGGCGACGGCGCTTTGGATTCGATTTTGATTCTTCGAGCGTTTGGACCACCTTGATGCGGTTGAACCCAATGCTAAAACTGATCCAAAGCGCCGTCGCCGCTTCGCTCTGCCGGCGCACTCCAAAAAAAGCTCAACCGACATTACTGGGAGCTTTTGAAGCCGTCCCCTTCAACTCACTCATGCGCTCGTTTTGTTCCGCAAACAGCAACGGCAGGCGCTCGCTTTCCAGCACATCCAAACGACGCAGCACTTCAGTCAACGCCAGTTCATTTTTCAGGTTGACCTGATAATCAAGGTCCGCGCGTAAACGATCCTTCGAACCCTGCCGGTTCTGCGACATCATGATGATCGGCGCCTGCAAGCCCGCAATAATCCCCATCACCAGGTTCAGCATTTGATAGGGGGCCGGGTCAAATCCTTTGATCAGAATGATTGAATTGAAAATGATCCAGGCAAAGATGATTCCGATGGCCGTGAGAATGAATTTCCAGCTACCGCCAAATTCAGCAATCGCGTCCGCGGCCCGATCCGCGACCGTCATGCGCTTGTCTTGCTCTTCATTAACATTGCGCGAGACACGCTGCTGCAGCATCTTGTCCGTGTGCCGCAGGCGCGAGAAGGTCGCGCTCAACATTTCGAGGGCCACGCCCGGATTATCACGAATGAACCTGAGAAAACTCTCGCGTGACAAAACTGCGAACCGCGCCGGTTCGATGACGGTGGCGTCGGCCGAACGCTTCTTGCCGTCGATAATCGCCATCTCGCCGAAGAAGTCCCCGCGCGCCAACTCGGCTAAAACAATCTGCCTTTGGTCCTGGTCAGAAACAGAGATGCGCACGCGGCCGCTTTCGATCAGGTACAGTGCGTCCCCGTCATCACCCGCACGAAACAGCACGGCGTCGGAATCGGCTTCGCGCGTCCGTAGCAAATCGCGCAGCTCACTCGCGGCCCGATCGTCGAGCGAACCAAATAAAGGAACGGAGCGAATCGCATCAAGCGTCATCTCCTGCGGGGTTACAGTTGACATGGATTACCTCTTGGTCAGTGGCACAGACTTCAGTCTGTGATTGAGAGGCAACACAGACTGAAGTCTGTGCCACTCTGACGACTAACTACTGACAACCTTTCCATCTTTCATCATGATTATTCGATTGGCGAAACTGCTTGCCAGTTCGTGATCGTGCGTGACCAGCAGCACCGTCAAACGATCGCGATCAGTCATCTCGCGCAGCAGGGTCAATAATTCGCGCGCGCGCGTCGAGTCTAGATTCCCGGTCGGTTCATCGGCAAGCAGGACCCGCGGGCGATTGGCCAGGGCGCGCGCGATCGCCACGCGCTGTTGTTCGCCGCCCGACATTTCCGAAGGCCGGTGGTCCATTCGATCAGCCAATCCGACCCGCGCGAGTAATTCAGAAGCGCGTTCACGTCGCTCGACCCCGCGCATACCGCCAAAGGCGAGAGCCAGTTTGACGTTCTCAGCCGCGGTCATCGTGGGAATCAAATTGAAGTTTTGAAAAATCATGCCAACCGAAAATCTGCGATAGCGCGCCATTTGTTTTTTGGTGAGCGGACCCAGCGGCTGCGAATCAAACAGAACGTCGCCCGACGTCGGCTTGTCCAATCCGCCCAGTAGATTCAGCAATGTCGATTTCCCTGATCCTGACGTGCCCTGAATTGCGACAAACTCGCCTTCATCAACGCCCATCGTGACGTGATCCAACGCGGTCACTTGATTAGTGCCCATCTGGTAGACGCGCGTAACTTCAGTGGTTTCGATTACAGCCATGTCGAATGTTTTCGTTTAGACGAAGGACTCGTCCGCCGTGATTCATGCCGCGGCACAAGTGCCGCGTCTAAACATACCTTCCCGAAACGGCGCGGGGCAGACCGTTTTGAAGTGGCACGCGCATCTTGCGCGTGATCTCACGGGCGCGACGCCCGAGCCACGCGCCACAAGCTAAACCTCTCGTCATCAAAGCCCTTCAAAGGTATTTCGAACTTCGTCGCCGTCAGCCCGTGATTTGGATCGCTCAGAAACTCACGGACATCAGGATCGCTGTAGATGTCATGCGAGATGATAACGTCATCGCCGGTCGACTGCCCTTCCAAACGCGCGGCCATGTTCACCGTCGATCCAAAATAGTCGAGACGCTCGTTCAGCGTAACGGCGATGCAGGGCCCGGTGTGCACCCCGGCCTTCAACTGCAAAGCTTCCATGCCTTCGGGCGGTGACGCCAGCCTTTGCTGGGCTTGCAGCATTGCTTTAAGCGCCGACGCCGGTTGACGAAATACGGCCATCACGGCGTCGCCTATCGTTTTTACCATGGCGCCGTCTTCTTCGGCGATGACTTGCTTGAGCACATCGAAGTGATTCATCACGCGGCCGAAAGCGGTTGCGTCGCCAATCTCGCGATACAACTGCGTCGAATTCTTCAGGTCGGTAAAGAGAACCGTCAACGTGCCGACCGAAATCTGCTCGTTCGGCCGCAGAGCTTCGGCGGCAAACAAATCGCGAAACACTTGAAGCGCGGTGACCTCGGCAGCGGTCGCGGCCTCGTCACTCCACGCCGTCCGCTCCAAAATGAATAATTGTTCGTCGGGCGTCGCATTGTCGAACGTAAGCTCGGCATCCTTCGCGATCAAAATCTCGTCAGCGGACCAGCCCTGCGGCGTCGCGCGCAGAGTGCTCGCGGCCTCACCGTCCGCAACTGCATGCAGATGTTGCCAGCCCGCGAGACTCATCGTCCGCAGACGGTAGCGGCCTTCCTTGAGTTTCACGTTGACCGCACGTGATTGTCCGGCCGGCAACAATTGTTGGGCCATCACATGCGGCATGACCTGAGGTCCGCCGATGCAAAACAATTCTATGTCCGCTTCGCGGATCGAAGGATTCGGACGAAATGTCAGCTCGACGGACTGTTCAAAGTTTACTTTGAAATCGATATTGCAACCCGCGCAGTGGACCTGAGAAGAAACTTCCTTTAACGAATCGGTTGCGCTTCCGCCGCGGCAGAGCGGGCACATCAGGTTCCACTTCAAATCCAAAATTCCGGCCCGCGTCGCGCACAAGAAAGTCTCGAGGACGGTCCGCCGCGGCTGGTCCCATTGCCGCGCCAGTTCATAGGGCCGGATTCGCGACAGCGCCAACTCGTCGGCATTCTCGATGTAATCGACCAGCAATCCAATTACGTCGCTGTTGCTACCCTGGGTCACAGCTTTTTCACTCAAGTTCAAAAGCCGAGCGCGCCCGCCCGAAGCAAAATTCACGGTCTCGTCTTCCAGCGCGGGGGCACGGCCATGCCTGGCCAGCTCGTCGTATTTGCGAATAGTCCGCGCAAAGTTTCGCGCGCTAATCAAGCCGATTTGAATCGGAATCGCGGCGAGACCAAGAAAGTTTCCGGGCGTGGCCCAGACTTCATAGATCAGCTTCGTGCCAATGGTCTCGTGATTGGGAATTGTTCGCGGCAATAGTTCCACGCGCACGCGCAACTCGCTGACAGGTCCCTTTGAATAACGTCGCACGACGCCGAAGCGGTGCGGACGCACCCACTCGAAGGGCTGCTCTTCCCATTCAACCGGAACGCCAAAAGCAGAAAGCCGCAAACGCCGGCGCGCGTTACTGCCGGCCTGAGCATCAACCATGTCGATCGATGGCACACCGGTGTCGCGATTGAATCGGTTGGTGTCGGAGATCAGCGGCCATATTTGCTCTGGCGCCGATTCAAGATCGAATTCCCAGCGATAGTGGAATTCCTTAGGCATGACGGAACGCTCCGGCAGGAGCCCAATGTTTATAGCACCGAACCGTGCCCTCTAAACAAGTCCGCTCGAAGTGACATTGCGATGTCACTTCGAGCGGAAAGATCTAAAAGGGTCTGCGGTTCTATAAATATCTCGCTCCTACGGAGCGAAATCCAGATGTCATGACCTCAGATCACCTTGTACTCCGAATCCACATCCTCGTCAGAAAAGGCGACGCGATAATTCTTCGACTGGACTTGCTTGGTGATCAACAGATCGTCTTTGGTCTTCAGCAGATCAGCGCGGTTGTAAACGGAAAGCTCAAAATTGTAACCGTGCGTGATCGCATCTTTCGGACAAGCCTCGACACAAAAGCCACAAAAAATGCAGCGGCCATAATCGATGTTGTAAACCTGAGCGAAACGTTCATCGACGCCGGTCCGTTCGGTTGCCGGGCGCGGATCATCCGCCGCTTCGATGTAGATGCACTCGGACGGACACGCCGCCGCGCACAGGAAACAGGCGACGCACTTCTCGCGACCGAGCTCATCCACGTGCAACAAGTGCTGTCCGCGATAGCGCGGCTGCACGGTCACCGGCTCGTCCGGATACTCGACCGTCTGCTTGCGCTTGGGAATGTATGACAACGTCACGCTCATTCCCTGAATGATCGCGCGCGTCGAATCGATTACTTCTGAAATCAGCGACATTGTGCTCTCATTCTACACGACCTCACGATGACGTGCAGCCGCTCTCGGATTGCCTACCTACCGCCCATGAGAATGGCCACACCATAAAGCAGAATGATTACGGCGAGCCCCAGGAAATAGACCGAGCCGGCTATGACCCCGACGATGGCAAATGGTTTTCCGCCAACCTCGTCCGGTTTGTTCTTAATCTGGAAAAGCTGGTAGGCGCCCAGTCCGATGGCGACCGGCGCCGATAGCACGCCCAGGTAGCAGCACCAGCCAATCGTGACCGAGAAGAGACCGCAGACCATCGAAGCGATCGCTATTCCCTGTTTCGGGCCTTGCACGTAAGGCGGCGGTGGCGGAGGCTGCCAGCCAGGTTGCATTTGCTGCGCCGGTTGAAATTGACCTGAACCGAGCCCGCCCGATGGCTGACCTAAATTCGACGGAGGTGGCGGCGGCGGAAATGGTTGAGATTGAAACTGACCCGAGCCGAGATCACCTGAAGGCGGCTTCCACCCGCCCGGTGGTGGCGGCGCTGGCGCCATGATAGTCGGCGGCGGCTCGTTGGCCTTTGCAGGCGACTCTTCAATCAGCGTGGTGCCGTCCTGAGTACAAAAGGCCAGCCAGTCTTCTTCAAAAGTTAGGTTGCAGGTTGGGCAGCGTTTCATAGGGGTTGGGTCCGTTGTTAGTTGTTAGTTGTCAGTTGTCGCCGCCACTGCAGATGCACATGCAACTGACTACTGACAACGGACAACTGACGTTTTTCAAACCAGTTCCAGCTTACTAAAGAAATAGGCAATTTCGATCGCGGCATTTTCGTCAGAGTCCGATCCGTGCGTCGCGTTCTCGCCCACCGAGCCGCCGAATTCTTTTCGAATGGTGCCTTCGTCGGCTTTGGCCGGATCGGTAGCGCCCATCAAATCTCGCCAGGCTTTCACGGCGCCGTCTTTCTCGAGCACCATTACGACACACGGCCCGCTCGACATGAATTCGGTCAACCCGTCATAGAAGGGTTTGCCGCGGTGAACTTCATAAAAGCCTTCGGCTTGTTTGCGCGCCTGATGAATCATCTTCAGCGCGCGAATGCGAAAGCCGCCGCTGATTATTCGATCAATAATTTTTCCCGCGTGACCTGCACTGACGGCGTCGGGTTTGATGATTGCGAACGTTAGATTTCCAACTGTTGCTGACATTGTTCTCCTGATTAGTTCTGAATAATGAAACCACTTCAATTTCTAACTGCCGAGATACAGCAGTTGTGCGTCGCTTTCGCTGTGACTTCCGACATCAGATAACACATCGCGGAATCGCCCGGGTTGTAAGCGCCCGGTCTGATCCATGTGAAGCCTTTGCAATTAGCGTTGGCGGCACAGTCGGCCTCGCAGAGCCCAAAACTTGGTCGCGGGTAATAAGTAATGCGCGAACCATTTAAACTCGTGTTATCGAAAACGGCAAACATCGACTTCGGTTTTTCCCTTGTCGGCTGCGGTGTCGTCCTGGGTGTCTCGGTGGGATTGGGCGTGGCCCCCGGCGTTTCGGACGGCGACCTAGTTGGTTCAACCGTTGGCCCCGGCGTTTGCATGATTGAGGGACTCGGTTGTGGCGTAGGCGATGAATCTCTGGCCAAACGATCGCCGCTGCGCGACAGAAGCCAGGCGATCAGAACGCCGGAAATGGCGAGGACAACTACGATTCCGAAGATCCAAGGCAAGCTACTCTTCCGAATTGGTTCGCGATCGGCAGCGCCGGCCCCGGGTGTAACAACGTGATATTGATCGGGCCGAGCTGTAATAGTCGGCTGGGCCGGAACCGTGGGCCGCGGACTCGGAGATCCAATGGTCGGCGCGGGAGGTTGCGCGAGGTGCAAGGTCGCATCCGGATCGCGATCGGTTATCTCTCGCAGTCTCGCGCCGTCCTCGAGACAGAACACGATCGATGCGTCTTCGTAATTTCTCCGACAAGTCGGGCAGGTCTTCATCGATTCGGAGCAAGCCTCGTCAAACTCTTTTACCCGGAACGAAAATCATTGTGCGACAAAATTGTAGATGATCACGCCGTTGACTTTGACCGGCTGACCGCCCAGCATCGTTGGCGAGAACTTCGACGCCCGCGCGGCCGAAACCGCCGAAGCTTGCAACAACGGATGGCCGCTAACGGCATGGGCCGAGATGACGTTGCCGCTCTCGTCAATTAGCACCTGGACCCTCACCTGACCAGAAGCATTAGCACTGCGAGCAATCGCGGGATAAGTCGGTTGGAGCAAACGTACGGCCTTACCGTTCATCACACCTCCCGAAACCGGAGCACGCGGCGCGGGCAACGGCGGTGAGGGTGCGGCGTCCCTCGCATCGATTTTCGGCGGTTTGGCGCTGGCAGCCTCCGTCGTGGTTGGAGATGTGGGCTTTTCAGTCTGACGACTCGTTTGGCTGGTGTCAGCAGGTTTCGGTGACGCGCTCGATTCGGTATTAGACGAACTTGATTCAGTACTGTTGAGACCCGGAGTAGGCGATGGAACCTGGTTCGAGTTTGAGCTTCCGGGAGAACTGCCATCACGACCACGGGTCACAATCAGAGCAATCGCAATTCCCGAGCCCCCGATAATCAGCGCGATTACGATCCACAAAAGAGGACTCCGGCGACTGTCCGTCCTTTCAGCAACTGACGCACTCATGCTTGCGGCCGGAGGTTGATATCCGATCGGAGTCATCGTTGAAGGCGGCGATGTTGGAGTTGCGCGGGAAGATTGAAGGGTTGGACCCGGCATGTGGAGCGTAGCCTCTGCCGAGCCCCGAGCTGATCCCGAAACCAGTAGCGAGCCATCTTCGAGACAGAACTTTATCGTCTCGTCTTCATATTGCCTGTGACAGGTTGGGCAGAACTTCATCAACTGTTTGCGTCAAGTGCCTCTTTCATCGCCGATCCAATATCCGCCGGCGATTTCACCACATGAATTCCGGCAGCAGACAACGCCGCCATCTTCTCAGCCGCGGTTCCCTTGCCACCGGCGATGATGGCGCCGGCGTGGCCCATGCGACGACCCGGGGGCGCCGTCTGTCCGGCGATGAAAGCGACGATTGGTTTCGTGACGTTGGCTTTGGCGAACGCGGCCGCCTCTTCTTCTGCGGTGCCGCCGATCTCGCCAATCATGACGATGCCATCAGTCTCCGGATCTTCCTGAAAAAGTCTCAGCGCATCGACGTGCGAAGTTCCCACAATTGGATCGCCGCCGATACCAACGGCTGACGATTGGCCCATTCCGAGCGAAGTCAATTGGCCCACGGCTTCGTAAGTCAGCGTTCCCGAACGCGAAACAACGCCGACGCGGCCTTCCCGATGAATGTGGCCGGGCATGATCCCGATCTTGCACTTGCCGGGGCTGATAATTCCGGGACAGTTTGGACCAATCAAACGCGTCGCCTTATCACTCAGATATTCTTTGACCTTCACCATGTCGAGCGCGGGAATGCCTTCGGTGATACAGACGACGACCGGAATGCCTGCATCGGCAGCCTCCATGATCGCATCCGCAGCAAACGCCGGCGGCACATAAATCACCGAAGCGTTCGCGCCGGCTTCTTTCACCGAGTCAGCGACGGTGTTGAAGACGGGAATGCCTTCGTGCGTCGTGCCGCCCTTGCCCGGCGTCACGCCGCCAACGACTTTCGTTCCATACTCGACCATCTGTTTCGTATGGAAGGTACCTTCTTTACCCGTCAGACCTTGCACGACGAGGCGCGTATTTTTATCGACCAGAATGCTCATCTATTCGGTTTCGAATCCTGATTTTTGAATGTTGGATTAATTGAAAAGCAATTCGCAGTATAACAACCTGCTCGAAGCGCGCAAAATGCAAACTATCATCTGAAAAGATTGAAACCTTTTGCGCGACGCTTTCACTCACACAATAGCGGTTAATACAAAACGAGTTCTCAGCGTCTTCTTTGTAGTCGCACTTATTCGGAACTGAGAACTCATGTGCGCGTATTAATTTTCAAGTAACAAGTAAGAAGCCCCGCTGCTACCGCCAGTAGCAGCGAGGCCAGTTGACAATACAAGTTTGGTCGCCTGACGGCTCTCAAAGGTGCATTATCGCCGCCCGCATCTTAGCGCAACAGCAACCAAGCTTCAATAACTGAACCAGCCCAGAAGTGGCACGCGCGTCCTGCGCGTGCGACTTTACGGGCGGGACGCCCGTGCCACTTTCAAGGAGGTTGCTACGATGCGCTATTCTCGGCTTGCCGTACTCACTCTTGTCGTTCTTCTTTCCGCTGTTATCGTCCACCCACAAACGCCCGAGGCTGCGCGAAAATATCTTCAGCAGGGCATCAAGAGCTTTGCGGAAGGAAATCTCGCAGTTGCCTTCGAGAACTACAGCCGCGCAATTCAAATAAGCTCGCGCCTGGACTATCGAGAAGCGTCTTCGTCTGATTTGAAGACGAACAAATTCGATTCGTCTGCCGACGTGAAAGCTGTCACCGTCAACGATCCTTTCACCGCCATCGCTTACGCATATCGGGGCCTGGTCCGCTATCAGCAGAATGATTTTGATGGCGCCATCTCTGACTATAACGCCGCGCTTCGTATCAGTCCGCGATTGGCCGAGGCGTACCTGGCGCGCGGCGTCGCTTACCGCGTCAAAGGTGAGCGCGACAAAGCCGGCGCCGATTTCGACCGGGCCATCGCAATCAAGGACACGCTCGCTGAGGCCTTCACGGATCGCGCCGAACTCAAGATAGACAGGGGAGACCACGAAGGCGCGGCGCAGGATCTCGAACGATCTCTGAAAATTAATCCGCGGCTCGCCGAAACGCATTACCTACTGGGACATTTGAGGCTGGAAAAGAAGGATGTCGAGGGCGCGATTCCCAGTTTCGATCGAGCGATTCAACTCAAGCCGAGTCTAGCCACCGCTTACCACGGGCGCGGCACGGCGTGGATGAAACTCAAGAAGCTCGACCAGGCAATTGCCGACTTTGACCGCGCGCTCGAACTCAATCCAAAACTTCCGAACACTCACATGAATCGGGGTTTGGCACTGCTGCTGATAAATGAGGACGCCCGGGCGCAAAAAGACTTCGACGAATGTCTGCGAATAGATCCGACGCTAAGAGCAGATTTGGAACGGCGAATTGAAGCAGCGAAGCGATTGCGCGGGACCAGGACTGAACGTTACTAAACTCAGGATCGATTCGCCTTTCGCAGCGCCGCCACTCGATCCATGATTTCAGGTGCTTCTTTCAGTGCCACCAGCGGCCCGAGGTTTGATTCCACATAATTCCAATCAAGTTTGTCCACGCCCTGTCGAACGATCACAGACGCCACGTCCTGCCAGTCCTGCGGGCGACTCGCGAAGCACTTCATCACGATCAGATCTTCAGGCAAACAAATGCGTAACTCGATGCCCGGCAAAACTCGACGTACACTGCGCGCCCGATCATCTGATGTTCGAATGGAAGTGCTCCCAGGGAGATATCGAGTCCATACCAGCATCGGACTGCACCAGCAGCACGCGGTGACGCAAGGCAAATTCTGCGGCGTCCGCGCGGCGAGGTTGATACGACTTTAATATCGTCGCGACCAAATCACGCTCATCGCCAAAGTCGGTGAGCAACGTGATATCGATATCGCGAGTCAGCCGTGGCTCGCCCCAATGTTGGACCGGCAAGCCGCCAATGAAACAGAATTGCCAACTGCTCTGTAAGCAAAGAGATTGAAAATTGTGGGCCTCGGTTATGAGATCGATCATCGAGGAAGTTTTTGCAGAAGCCGCTGGAACTCGACCAGGCCGGAACTCTTTCGCGTTGGCGTATTTCGCAATGCGGCTTTAAAAGCCAAATCGAAAACCCTGATTGATTCCTGCGTGTTGGATCGCCTGATTTCAGCGCACCGCATGCGCTCGAGCTCAGGTCCAAGAACTTGCCAGTTGTTGACCCACGCTCTCAGCTCGTCGATTTCCTGGTCCGAATGTGCCATCGAGTTTAGTTTACGCGATTTGAACCTTGTCGCCATAGTTGGGAACGGCAATCTTCCACCCAAATCGTTCTTGAATGCGGGCCGCCATGGCTTGTGCTGCTTGCGGTTCGCCGTGCGTCAGAAAAACGGTTTTCGGCGGCGACGGCATTCCTTCCAACCAGCGAATGACTTCTTTCCAATCAGCATGCGCCGAGAACCCGCCAATCTTTTCGGTTTTGCAACGCACGGCAACCCACTGGCCCAGCACCTTCACCTGATTCTCGCCGTCAGCGACTCGCCGGCCGAGCGTCCCCGCCGCTTGATAGCCTACGAATACGACGGTGGCATTTTCATCCGGCAACAGACGCAGCGCGTGATGCAGAATTCGTCCACCATTCATCATGCCTGAGGCGGCGATAATTATGCGGGCGCCTTCCATCTTGTTGACGCGCTTAGACTCGTCACGAGTGCTGCACGCCAGCATTGAGTGCGTCCGCAGCGGCGTCGGATTTTTCTTCAACGCCAGCGCGTAATCTTCGTCTTGTTCCTCGGTGCGCGCTGCATACGCGCGCGTCGCCGCGGCGGCCATCGGCGAATCGAGGCAAACAGGCAAGATCGGAATTTTCTTTTCGTCTTCCAACTCGCGAATGAAATAAAGGATCTCTTGAGCGCGACCGACGGCGAACGCGGGAATCAGGACCGCGCTGCCGTGCGCCGCAGCATCCTTGATGATGCGCTCCAGCGCAGCCTTCGGATGTTCCACGTCGTGAAGACGATCGCCGTAGGTTGATTCCACCACGACGTAGTCAGCCGCGGGCGGCACACCCGGGTCGGGTATGATTGGCTGATCATATTTTCCCAGATCGCCCGAAAAGAGGATCGAAGAATTTTCCGTCCGCACCAGCACCTGACTTGAACCCAGGATGTGACCGGCGATGCGAAACTCAGCCGTGATGCCTTTGGCAATTTTCACCAGCTCGCCGTTGTTGCGCACGACCTGCAAAAGGCTCAGCGCCTGTCGCGCATCTTCTTCAGTGTAGAGCGGCAAGGCGGGCGCGTGTTTGGTGATCTTGTGACGATTGCGATAGTCGGCGTCTTCTTCCTGCAAGCGCGCTGAATCAGGCAACAAAATTCTCATCAAATCAGCCGTTCCACGCGAACAGTAAACCGGGCCGCGAAATCCCTGTCGCACAAAACGCGGCAGGTATCCGGTGTGATCGATGTGCGCGTGCGTGATGATGACCGCATTGACCGAGGCGGCATTGAACGGAGGCTCTTCCCAGTTGCGCAGACGCAGCTCTTTCAAACCCTGAAACAATCCACAATCGATCAAAACCCGCGCGCGGTCAGACTCGATTAGATATTTCGAGCCGGTTACGGTACCGGCTGCACCCCAGAATGAAAGTGATGACATGACTATAGCAACGAAAAGTTGTGTAACTGTTGTTGAAGTTGGTCCGCGCCGACGAAATGTATATCACGCAATCCAAATTTGCGCGCTGCTTGCGCGTACTCCTGCTTGTCGTCAATGAATGCGGTCCGCGATGGATTTCCCGGCTCGCGCGTCAATTCGATCGCGCGCTGGAAAATGCTCTGGTGAGGCTTCGTCTCACCAATCTCAAAAGACAACACCAGAGCGTCGAACAGATCGAGCACGGAGTATTGCTTCCTCACGTGCTCTATATGCCAGGTGTTCGTGTTCGAAAGCAAAATAAGCCGCGCTGACGATCTAAGCTTGCGGATAATCTCGATCACATCTGTGTTTTCCCAAAAGATATCAGACCAGATCGCCTTAAACCCGTCCACATTCAATTCGACGCCCAGGGCTTTCGAGCATTCTTGCGTAAATGCTTCCGGCGACAACTGTCCCTTATCAAATGCGCCTTCCAGTCCGCGCGTGAAAATACATTCAAAGACCCTGTCCGCGGCAATTCCATAGATTTCGGACAGCCGTCGACAGATAATCCAATGATCGAATCCCAGAACCACGTTCCCGAGATCGAAAACCACGGTTGATACATCCGGCGATGAAACTTTAAGCGACACTATTTAGGATTTGCTCTTTGTGTTCCCAAGCCAGTTTCGCACAACCGGCGCCGGCCGGCTGGGTCATCCCGCCGTTAACGAACAGGTCCACTTCGTTTTTGACAAACGGGAGGTCTCCGTGAACTCCTTCCCACGAGTCCTTAAAGTTACGTTCGGCCTCTTTCTTTTCCCGCTCACGCACGTCCACGACCATGGCAGTTAGGATTTCAGCTTTGGTTGTTAAAGGATCGAGTCCCCACCCGAGAAAGAAAACTTTGGCTTTCCCTTCGAGAATAAGCTCGTGATACAGCTCGATGCGAGGTTGTTGAGTGATGTCCTCAAACTCTCGCTGCACGTGTTGCATCTCTTCCCGCCCCAACAATTCCTCGCCCAACTCCCGCAGGATGTTGCGGTAAATACTAAAATCGGGATCATCCTGCGGCGCCATTCGTCGACGCGGTTGGAAAGTCCCGGCCGGAACGACATGTTCAGTCCCCATTCCCTCGCTGGTAGCGTTCTTGGCGCGTTGGTGCTTCAGAAATCTTGATTCGCTGCCACGCTTCTCAATCAGAATCGTGCTGATCCCAATTCCAACACATCGATTATCAAAAGCAAAAGCATCCAGAGCGCTCCTGAGCGGAAGATGCTTACTCTTCAGAGTTGTCGATTTAGACCATCTGGAGCTCTTGAGTAGTCTTCTCATAATCGCCCGCGCGAACTCGAAGTGAAGCAACTCGCAATTGTCCATGTGGGCGAAATAGGTGTTTCGACTACAAGTGAACCTGGGCCGTCCTTCCACTGAATCGAACTGTACTAGCTGATAGATTGGATCGTCCTCGAGCATGGGCCTCTCGTTGGCCTCTTTCGTTGCAAAGTAAGCCAGGAGACTTTCGACGTAGGTTGTGCCCGATGGCAGCGATGCGCTCGCTTTGTAGATCCAGTCGTTTCGGCTCGGGTTACCGGTTACCAGCTCCAACCCCACACCGTCCGGGTGATCCGGTATGAGTTCGATTGGACCTGGCCGGGCAATCCAGGACTCCCTGCCCAGAAGGTCCACCCCGGCAATCGGCTGCACAACTCCGTCAACCGTAGACTTGTAGTATTCCATGGCCAAACGTGCGAGGTGGCGCCGGTTGGTTCTCATGAACGATAGGACATCTCGGAATTCCTTGTCCGGATCTGGGGAGGTTCTTCCGAACAAATGGAGTATCTGATCAACAAGGTCGGGCGAAGGCTCTAGTTCCGGGAACCCCGTCTCGCGATTTATCGTGAGTCTTATCATTGCCTTTCCAGTCGCGGTCGCCGGGACGGCTCTCGGTTCTTGCCGGCCGCCGGCCGCGCCCACATCTTAATCTTCTTCCTGCTTCATTACACTGTTTGCCTATCAACAACTAAACTTTCTATAACGCTCGGCTTCGTTTATCATCAACGCGATTCGAACCCAAATTTACTTTCAAGAAACCCCGGTATGCTGACACGAAAATTCTACTCGCAAATTCTTATCGTCCTGTTTGTTTGTTCGTCAATGGTGAGCGCGACACACGCCACCGTGCAATACGACGATCCTTACTCCGAATTTCGCAATGCCCGTTATTCGAATGCGGGACTGCTGAACGAGCGCGATGAGATGAAGCTCGGGACGCAACTTCATCGAGAGGTCACGAAGAAATTCAACTTAACCGATGTTGGTTTGGCGCGTGTGGAACGCCTGGGCCAACGCTGTGCGCTCGCCGGTCTGCGGCGAGGCCTGAGCTACAAATTTCATGTAATTCAAAGCCGCGAGATTAACGGGTTCTCGCTTCCCGGTGGTCACATCTATGCGACCACGGCGCTGATTCGCATGGCCAATGACGACGAACTCGGCGGCGTGCTCTGTCACGAAGTAGGCCACGTGGTCGCGCGTCACAGTTTGAAGACCCTCAAGAAGTCCAGAGAGTACGACGACATCGCGAATTCTTTGGGCGAGCTGACCGGTGTCGCCGGCGAGATTGCCCGTGATTTGGGCGTGGCCCTGGGCAAGATGGGCGGCGGGCTAATGCTTACGCTTCACTCGCGCGAAGAGGAACGCGAAGCAGACTTTCTCGGGGTGCGCTCGATGCCCGGCGCGAGTTTTGATCCGCAGGGCATGATCACAATGTTTCAGAAGCTGCAGAAGATTGAAGAGCGAAATTCTGATTTGCTCGGCTCGCTCTTTTCAGATCATCCGGACGTGCAGGAGCGAATCGATAACACGCGTTATGAGATTGCGCGGATGCGGAGAAGATAAGGTTGGTCAGTACCATCTGCGTAAGCAGATGGGATAAGTAAGTCCTCTCGGCGACTGTTGCATACCGCCTTAGCCCATCCGCTCACGCGGATGGTACTGACTTCCGGACTAAGGGAGCCGCTCCCCGCGGAGGGTAGTATCGATCTCGCGCGCCGAGAAATGCGATTATCGCGGGAATCAACAACGCCAGATTCCGCAGTGCCGTCTTCACACCTAACTGGCTCCCGATAATGTTGCCGAAGCAGCCACACTCGAGCGCCTCGCCATGCAAAATGTAAGTGTAATAGAGAGCGAACACGCTGAAGGCGATTAGCAGGAGGGCCGACGCGACGGCTCCGATTCTTATGGTGCGCGGAATGATGAGGAGAGCCGCGATCACGATTTCGATCCCAATTACCGCGATGGTCGCCGGCCACTGCCACCGTTCGTAATTCATTCCCATTGAACTGAGCAGCTCAGCGACTTTCCCGACGAATTCGCGGAGAATCCAAAGCTTGGCGCCGGCGGTAAAAAGAAAAAGTGCGGCGAGGCCAAAGCGGGAAATCTGGAAAAGAATTAAGAAGAGTCTTGGCATTAGCAAATTGAAACCGCGCTCCTGATTCGCTCCGTAGGAGCGAGATATTTATAGAACCTGCCACATCATATTTCACCCTGGCGAGAAACGGACATGCTTGCATGTCCGCTTCTCGCTGGTTATTGGTTCTGAGCGAAACTCTATAAACATCTCGCGCCTAACGGCTTGAAGCAAATCATTCGTTCTGACCTGCGGCGACTTTTGCCAACGCGGGCTGCTGTGCCGGTTCGCTTATAACCTCGTACATCTCAGGCCGGCGGTTCGCCAGCCGATCGACTTCGTAAGCGCCCGGAACGTTAACGATGTGATTGTTGTTTGCTTCCGCCAATTCAACTGAGACGACCAACAACTCCTCGGTGTCGGCGCCGGCTTTAGCCAGAGTATCGCCGTTACAGTCGACCACCATGCTTCGTCCGATGAAGTCCCAGCCGCGCTCAGTGCCTACCCGATTCACTGCGGCGTAAAACACATGATTCTCCAGCGCACGCGTGTTGACGACAAACTCGGGTGAGCGCCACGCCCCCGGAGGCCAGTTCGTGACCAGCACGATCAACTCGGCGCCCATCAGTTTGAGCACGCGCGAACTTTCGGGAAAGCTGACGTCGTAACAAATATTCAGACCAACCTTGCCGAACGGCAATTCGAAAACGTGAAACGGACGATCGCCGGGCGACAAGAATCGATCGATTCCGATGAAGGGCAGATGAGCTTTGCGATAGCCGCCAACCACGCCCTCCGGCCCGACGAGCATCGCCGCGTTATAGAACTTGTTCGATTCGCTTTCGATGAAACCGACGGCCGCATAGACACCCGTCTCGCGACACACGGCGGCAATGGCCTGCGACGATGGACCATCGAGAGTCTCGGCGAACGGCGTCGCTTCTTCGAGCGACTCGTAGGCGTAACCTGTCAGCGCGCATTCGGGAAAGGCGACCAGCTTAACGTCACGCTGCGCCGCCGCGCGAATCGACTCAACGATCTTGCTGAGATTCACCTGCGGCTGACCCAGCAGACAATCCATCTGCGCCAAAGCGATGTTTGTTTTCATCGAGATCTCTCCGAACCTGTTCTTTTTTTTCTGCCCTCTCCCTCTGGGAGAGGGTTGGGTGAGGGCTTGGTTCACTAGCCCTACTTACCTTGATTTAGAGAGAGATGATTTCACTCAGGAGTGAAATCATCTCTCTAAACACTCTAAAGGTTCATCGCGTCTTAAACCCTCATCCTCAACCCTTCTCCCAAAGGGAGAAGGGAGTTCGACTACACAGCCGCCGCCACGACTTTTTCGGCGGCGTCCTTCATTCCGTTCGAGACGGTAAAGTTCAATCCTGACTCGCGAATTACGCGCTGGCCTTCTTCGACGTTGGTCCCTTCCAGGCGAACAACTACGGGAACATTGATGCCTAGATTGTTCGCCGCTCCGACTACGCCGCGCGCGACCATGTCGCAACGCACGATGCCGCCGAAAATATTGATCAGCACCGCGCGAACGTTGCTGTCAGCAAGCAGGATGCGAAACGCCGCTTCAACCCGCTCCTGCGAGGCGCCGCCGCCGACGTCGAGAAAGTTTGCCGGCTCGCCGCCGGCGAGCTTGATGATGTCCATCGTAGCCATTGCCAGCCCCGCGCCGTTCACCATGCAGGCAATGTTGCCATCGAGCTTGATGTAATTGAGATCGAATTTCGATGCTTCGATCTCCAGCGGCTCTTCTTCATTCAAATCACGAAGGTCCTTGAAGTCCGGATGTCGGAACATCGCGTTGTCGTCGAAATTGAGTTTGGCGTCCAGAGCGATCAGCCGATTATCTTTCGTCAACAAGAAAGGATTGATTTCGAGCAGCGTCGCATCCATCGACTCGTACGCGTTGTAAAGCGACTGCATGAATTTCGCCGCCTGAGAAATCAGATCGTTCGGCAGTCCCAAAGCAAACGCGAGTTTGCGTGCCTGGAATGAACGAAAGCCAACGGCCGGATCGATCGTCTCTTTGAAAATCTGCTCCGGGGTTTTCGCGGCGACTTCTTCGATGTCCATGCCGCCCGCGGCCGAAGCCATGAACACGGGCCGCCCGCTCGCGCGATCCAAAACGATGCCGAGATAGAACTCTTTGTCGATCGGCAAACCTTCCTCGATCAAAAGCACGCGCACTTCCCTGCCCTCGGGCCCGGTCTGGTGCGTCACCAGTTTCATTCCCAGAATTTTTCCGGCCAGCTCGCGCGCTTCATCCGCGGTCTTCGCCAACTTGACGCCGCCGCCTTTACCGCGGCCGCCGGCATGAATCTGCGCCTTGACGACCACCGGTTCAGTGGCCAACTCTTGGGCGGCGTTGTAAGCCTCTTCCGGCGAGCGCGCGACAATTCCGCGCGGTACCGGCACGTTGAATTTTTTCAGTAACTCTTTCGCCTGGTACTCGTGTATCTTCATCGCGTCACAGAAACACAGGCATCTGGCCTGTGCGATACCGCCATCATAGCGGCTCTCATTCCTGATTTATTGAATTAAGAAAAGCGACATGAGTGTACTCAGAGCTGAAAACGGTCGCAAGTTAGACGCTAATGAATTGTCCATTGTATTTCTGAGTGTACATCCGAAGCGGGGCAGTAGCCCGACCGTAAGGGAGGGCGTTCATCTGCCGGATTCGCGCCCTCCCTTACGGTCGGGCTACTGCCCCCATGCCAGCGTTCGATCAACAGGCATTTCCTGCGGGCGGGTTTGCATCATAGCCAGGTCTTGACCGCTTTCTGGAAAACAGGAATGCTGGCCCAAAGAGATGTTTCCCAGTAACGATGCCAACCGAATCTAATCGTCGCCTATTTCTTAAACAAGCTGGTTTGTCGGCGCTGGCGATCCCTTTGACCAGAGTTGCGGGGCTTACCTTAAAAACGAAACCTTTCACCGTCGCAGAAACACTCGACCTGCGCAATCAATTACTGGAACTGGCCAATCGTGAACGCGCGCAAGCCGGTGTTGGCTCGCTCAAGCTGGACGAGTTCGCCTGCAACATCGCCGAGAAGCACGCCATTGAAATGGCCCAGAATAATTTTCTCAGTCACTGGGGACTCGATGGACGCAAACCCTATCATCGCTATTCGTTTAGCGGAGGCACGGACGCCACCGGAGAGAATGATGCGGCGACCGATCATGACGCGCCGATCCCTTCGGACGAGATGCAGGCCAACGTAATCCACATGCACCGGTCGATGCATGCTGAAGTCCCACCCAACGATGGTCACCGTCAAACTATTCTGGCTCCTCATTACACGCACGTCGGTTTCGGGATGGCCACTCGCGGCTTTCACGTCAGACTGTGCGAGATCTATGTCGCGAGGTACGTGAGGGTCGACCCGTATTCGGTTCTCGGGCAACCCGGAAGTCAGTTTCTGTTCAGCGGCCACGTCCTCAACCTGAATTACTCAGTCGAAGGGGTTGACGTTTTCTACGAGCCGTTGCCCGCGCCGCCGAAAATGTCCTGGCTCCAGGTACCGCGAGCTTACGGCCTGCCGCAGGATCGGGATTCGCTCCTGCCAAAGTTGCCGCAAAATACTTTTTACGAGGACGGCACGACGGGGACAATAGAATTCCCCAGCCGCGGCAGGTTTCGCGTCCCCATCACGCTCAGCCGAAAACAGCCGGGAATCTATACGCTTGTCGTTTGGATTCAACACGGCGAAGCCGCTAAAGCGTTTGCCGCGACGCACGTGTGCATCCGCGCGGAATGAACTTTCTGAAAGGATCGGATCGATGAGCCATGTCACGGTAACCTCTTTATCGAATCTGCGAAACCAGGTGTCTTATGGCGCAGACCATTCTTTGATCACCGACGAGCCGGTCGCGGCGGGCGGCGAAGATGCCGGACCCGATCCTTACACGCTTTTGTTGGCGGCGCTTGGCAGTTGTATCTCGATGACGACAATGTTATATGCACGCCGCAAGCAATGGCCCGTTGAAAAGGTGACGGTGCGTCTGCGTCAGCAAAGGATCCACGGCAGAGACTGCGAACAATGTTCACAGAAGCCCGATGGGTTCGTGCATAAGATTGAGCGGTCGGTTAGCTTCGAAGGCGAATTGACCGCCGAGCAGCTCACTCGTTTGCAGGAGATCGCACACAAGTGTCCAGTGCACAAAACTCTGACCTCGCCGATTGTGATTACCGAGATGACCTCGTGAAATGAATAGCCTGCAAGTTTGTATGATCTTCTAAGGATTTCCGTTTTTCGTCGTCAACGCCAAAGGCGTTGAGACCTGCAGCCCAGCGTTGCGCGCGTTTAGCGCGCTACGCTGGGAATGCGTGGCGAGGAGATTTCACAACCCCTTCGGGGTTGCGACATGTGTTTCGTTTTCATTGATTTCTGAAAAGTAGTCATTACCGTTGGGAGGCCGCTAAAATTCAAAGCTACGCGGCGAAGACTTAAAAATCCATGCTCGTAAAACTAATTCTGTTCCTGCTGCTGCTTTTCGTGTCGGCGCCGCAGGTGTTTTCGCAAACCGGCGTTAATCGAACGGCCCTGGCGGCTGAGGTGCGCAAAGAATTTCTGCATGCGTGGAACGGCTACAAGAAATACGCGTGGGATCACGACGATCTGAAGCCGCTGAGCAAGACCTATCACGACTGGTATGCCGAGCCGCTTTTGATGACGCCGGTCGATTCGCTCGACACGATGATTCTCATGGGGCTGAAAGATGAAGCTGCGAGTACCCGTGAATACATCGCGACGCATCTCTCGTTCGACAAAGACATCTCGGTTCAAAATTTCGAAATTACGATCCGGCTCCTTGGTGGTTTGCTTTCCAGTTATCAAATGACCGGCGACAAGCGTCTGTTGAAACTCGCCGAGGATTTGGGCAATCGGCTGCTGCCGGTTTTTGAATCGCCGACGGGCTTGCCTTATCGCTATGTGAATCTGAAAACGGGCAAAGTGCGCGGCAACGTGACCAATCCGGCCGAAGCCGGAACGTTACTTATTGAATTTGGCACGCTCAGCAAACTGACCGGGCGGCCCATCTTCTTTGATAAAGCCAAACGCGCGCTGGTGGAAACCTACAAACGGCGTTCGCCGATTGGTCTGGTCGGAACGTGGATCAACGTCGAGACCGGGCAATGGACGAACACCGACAGCCACATCAGCGGCGCGATCGACAGTTATTACGAATATCTTTTGAAGTGCGCGATTCTCTTCAACGATAAAGAATGTCGCGAAATGTGGAATGCGAGCATTGCCGCGATCAATCAGTACCTGCGTGATGAAACCAAAGGCCGGATGCAGCCTGAGCTTTGGTACGGGCATGCAGATATGAACACCGGTCAACGAAAAGATACGACCTATGGCGCGCTGGACGCGTTCTTTCCGGCAGTGCTGGCGATGTCGGGTGATTTGAGTCGCGCCAGGCTGCTACAAGAGTCTTCGTACAAGATGTGGATGAAGCACGGCATCGAGCCCGAAGAGATTAATTATCTAACGATGGAAGTTGTTTCCGCAGGCTATCCGCTGCGGCCTGAGATCGTCGAATCGACTTATTATCTTTATCACTACGGTACGCGCGCGTCCCGAGCGCCGCTCGACTCAAAGCATTACCAGCAGATGGGCGCGATGATGTGGAAAGACTTCGTGAAGCACTGCCGGACCGACGCGGGATACGCCGCGCTCAAGAGCGTCATAACCAAAGAAAAATCAGACTCAATGCAGAGCTTTCTGTTTGCTGAGACGTTCAAATATTTCTATCTGCTGTTCGCGCCGCCGCGCACGCTCGACTTTGATCGAGTCATCTTCAATACCGAAGCGCATCCGGTTCGCAGAAAATAATTTCATGATTAAAGATGACGACAGCCGACAGAAATTAATCTCTCTTCTTCAGTTGGCATACTCCGGAGAATTGGCGGCAGCCTATGCGTATCGCGGCCACTGGCAGTCGGTCAGTGATAAAGAAGAAGCCGATGCGATACGCAACATTGAAGAAGACGAGTGGCGTCACCGCAAGCTCGTCGGGGAAATGCTTACCAGCCTGGGCTCCGGTCCCAACCAGCGGCGCGAGCTACGCGCCACGATCATTGGCCGCACCTTAGGCTTGGGGTGTCACTTGGCCGGATGGCTCGCGCCAATGTATGGGGCGGGAAGACTCGAGAGCCGCAACGTAAAGGAATACGAGACTGCCGCGCGTCATGCGCGCGACTGCGGACGCGTTGAGTTCATCGACTGTCTGCTGGAGATGGCCGAGGTCGAGTGGGAGCATGAATCTTATTTTCGTTCGCGTGTGTTGAGTCACAGGCTTGGGCGGCGACTTTCCTTATGGCCGCAACCGGCGCCAAAGGAAACGATTCGGCTGGCATTTGAAAGTGAACGCAGCGACGATTCGTCAACGCAGGGCGCGCAGGCCGCTGGCGGGCTTAGTCGAGCCACTGCGGAGGAGTGCGCACCATGAGGCACTTCAGAGGAGTGCGTACCGGTGCAGTAGCACTCTGCTTTTCCCTCGCCGCAGCGGCGATTTCAACGTCGGCTCAGCAAACCCGCCCTCTATCGCGAGACGAACTCATCGCCGCCGCTCGTGAAATCATGACCACGACGCGTTATTGCGCGCTAATCACCTTCGACGCTTCCGGCCGCGCGCAGGCCCGAACCATGGACGCCTTTCCGCCGGAGGAAAACATGTCGGTGTGGATGGCGACCAATCCCAAGAGCCGCAAGGTCGCAGAGATTCGCCGCCACCCGCGCGTGACTCTCTATTATTTCGATCGCGAGAGCCAGGCCTATGTCACGATTCATGGAAGCGCGCGTCTGGTCAGTGATCCAAACGAAAAGGCGCGGCATTGGAAAGATGAATGGCAGGCGTTCTATCCAAATCGGGACAAAGACTATTTGCTGATCGAGGTGCGACCCTTGAAGCTCGAGGTCGTAAATACCAAAAAAGGAATCCTGGGCGATCCGCAAAGGTGGCTGCCGCCAACGGTCACATTCACTAAGAAAGCAAAAGATTGAAGATTATTCGGATTGCAGCGCCAACCGCGACGCGGTTGAGGAACGGAGCCCAGGGTTGGAGCGCAGCGACAACCCTGGGAAATCGCCCGCGCACCGGGGCAACCCTGTCAGGGTTGCGCCTTTTTTGGGCGTTACCCGACGTAGCTTCGGCAACGTCGGGCTGGAGGCCGAAACCGCTTTCGCGGTTAATGTCGAGCGTAGAAAGATAATACGCGTAATTATGGCAGGACGCGTCCGCGTTAACAGTCGACATGCATTAAACGTCCTTGACTTTGAAGGGCCTTGCGATTAGAAAGGGCTGAAACCCGGGGCTGACTGGCCACGTAGGATCAGCAAAAAGCACTCTCCCCTCAGCACCCAAAAGACAGCGCGCCGGACCTCGACGCTGTTTCTTTTGATAACGGAGAGAGCTTATGCAACATCGAAACCCGACCCTGTTAGTACTTTTTACTTTAGTTTCTCTGGTCGCTGCATCTGCGATTTTATTCTCTGGGCGGCGCGCAACGTCACAAAGCCGCGAAAGAAGAATCAATCCGACCAATACATCCGGTTCAAACGGCGAGAATGGCACGGGCAGCGCGCCAGTGTCACCGGCAGACATTGTAAAGGTCGATGTCGATCTGGTCCGCGTCGATGCGCTCGTCCTGCAAAAGGACACCGCGCGCATCATGGGCGGCTTGAAGAAAGAAGACTTTCTGCTTTTCGAAGATGGAACGAAACAGGAGATCACGCATTTCAGTCAGGACAGCCTGCCGCTATCGGTAATCTTGTTGATCGACCGGGGCGGCTGTCTCGATCCCTTCGCCGACGAAGTGCGGCGCGCGGCGCGCGAAGCCATCGACCGTCTCAAACCAACTGACGAAGTTGCGGTCATGGCTTATCACGACACGACCACGATGATTCAGCGCTTCACGCGTAACCGAATCCTGCTCGAAGAGGCCCTTGGTCGCGTCCCACCTCACGTCGAGGAGGCGCCCCACTGCCTGAACATGGTGCTCGCTGACGCGGCCGATTACATGCTGGCCGCGAGCAACCCGATCGGACGGCGCGTCGTGATCGTGATTACCGGATTGAAACGCGCCTTTGATTGTCCCGGCGGGCCTTCAGGAAAATCCGCCGCCCGGTCAATTTACGAATCAGGCAGCGTCGTTTGCGGCATCATTCCCAAACTGCCTTTGCAGGGTTTGGAGAATGGCATCATGACGATGGCCACTCGGTTCGGTCGTCTTGGCGGCGCGCCGTACACCGATTTGCAGACGCTGGCGAACGAGACGGGCGGCGAAATTCTCTCTGATAAACCAGAGAAGCTGGATACGACTTTTCAAACGTTGATAGATCATCTGCGCAGCCGTTACAACCTGGCTTTCGTTTCCACGAACAAGAAACATGACGGCACGACCCGGAAACTGAAGCTCGATGTCGCGACGCCGGATCAGCCGGCCAAAACGAAGTTGGTGGTTAAGGCGCGAAGGAGTTACGTGGCGGCGAGACGGTGATTAGGATGTGCTTAAGAACGCGACTACGCGATCGTCATTGAGGTGATTTTGGAGGGCGCCGGCTTGGCGGCGCCTTGGATTCGGTTTAATCGAGTCGCGTCTGACTAAAAGTGGAAAGCGGCGTCAAGCCGCCGCACTCCAAAGTCGACCTGTTGCTTGTTCGAAGAAAACATTCAGCCGTAGAATCAAGACATGTCATCGGTTGCATTCGACACCAAGGTTTTCATCGACCTCTGTCGTAAGAATGACGTGAGCAAGCTCGAAGTGTTCGTTTCCACGGCTCGGGGCGAAGCTCATGACGACAGCGATATTGATCTTCTTGTTCAGTTCTCAAAGCGCAAGAGTTTCCTTGCCTTGGTTTCGCTGGAACGTCGCATGACAGCGGCGCTCGGCAGAAAAGTGGATTTACTCACCGAAGCTGCAATTAGTCCCTACCTGCGCGAACGAATCAATCGCGATCGCCGAGTCATCTATGAAGCGAGATGAATCCTCTTATCTGCATCACATTCTCGACGCGATAACAAAGGTTGAGGAATACCTAAGCGATCTTGATGAAGCGACTTTCAGCCGAAATTCCCTTGTTCAGGATGGCGTAATCCGTCAGATAGAAATAATCGGCGAAGCCACAAAACGGTTGTCGCCTGACTTGCGCACTCGCTATCCCAACACGCCCTGGGAAGATATCGCCGGAATGCGCGACAAACTCATCCACGATTATTTCGGCGTGGACATGGAGAAGGTTTGGCTAACCGCCAAAGAAGATCTCCCAAGCTCAAACGTGAGGTTGAAACGATTCTCGCTACTTTCCCGGCATAAAACTATGCTCCTCCAAGATCGTGTCGATTAGCTCACTAGCCATTGACTCTCTTGCAGTTTTCCCGTACAAAGCGACTGCTCGACCGACCCATCAAAGACTCGAGGCAAAAGCCTCGCTCGCTAATCGATTCATTTGGTTCAGGAGAAAAACAATGCCCCCATACAAACATAACTTGCCGGCCAGTAAAACCATTTTCGTTCTCTTCGTAGTTATCTTGATTTCCGCGCTCGGACTTTTGGGCTGCGGCAAGAGCGGCGGCGCCGGCATCCATATCAAATCTGCGAACACCGGCGACAAAGAACTCGCGACCAAATCCAGCTACGCCTTTGCCGTCACCAAGACGTTCACAGACATCAACGGCAAGATGTCGACCGCGGCGGCCTTTTACACTTATGCCGCTAATTACGATCTCGACGCCGGTAATTTTGCGATGACGCTCGACAAGCCTTTGACCTCAGACGACCAGGTGCGCGTGGTCTTCAACCTGATCGGGGAAGAAGGAACGAACGATAAGTCTCCGCTCAAGGCCGGCACTTATTCGGCCAAAGCCGACAAGTACATGAAAGTTGAAACCGTCGGGATCGTCTCGCGCAAGGGCGGAGCTGACACAAAGTTCTGGCTCGACCGCAGCACACTCACCGGCGAGGTCAAGTTGACGTCCGCATCCCCCGATGAGATCGCCGGAGACATCAACGTCAGCGCCGGCGACAACACCATCAAAGGATCATTCACCGCGAAAGTGCTGAAACGGAAATAGCGTAGTGGCACGGCTCGACTCCCTCTCCCTTTGGGAGAGCATTAACATGCTTGGCTAATCAACTCATCTCCCTTCTCCCATGGGAGAAGGGGGATGAGGGTCTAGCGCGCCGTCCACCTTTTGATCGGTTTGCGAGAAGATTCGTTTCGTCCCGCTAGGCCCTCACCCCGACCCTCTTCCAATGGGAGAGGGAGAATCATTCGCGCTTCGCGCTCATTGCGGACGAGGACGTACGCGCTCCCAGCTGACCGTCTACGAATTTCTCTCCTCAATCATGATAATCATGTAAAATGCCGTCAGATGACCGAGGCACACGAAAATCTCGAACACCGTCCAACCGTTGGCGAAGAGATCGCTAACAGTCTCAGCCACGGCGCCGGTCTCGCGTTGGCCATCGTGGCCACTCCGATCCTGATCATTGCCGCGACGCGTTACGGTACCGCCTGGAACACCGTCGGTGTCAGCGTGTTCGCGGGATCGATGATCACGCTTTATCTTGCTTCGACTCTCTATCATGCGTTGACTCACGATCGGGCGAAGAAATTTTTTCGCTTGCTCGATCACAGCGCGATTTTCATTTTGATCGCCGGCACTTACACGCCGTTTACCCTGGGCGTCCTGCGCGGGCCATGGGGATGGACGCTCTTCGGTTTGGTTTGGGGATTGGCCGCCGTGGGTCTGACGATGAAGGCAGTTTTCGGCACGCGATACATTTGGATTTCAGTCGGCCTGTATCTAACGATGGGCTGGCTGGTGCTGATCGCGGCGCCGCAGGTTTTGCAGAAGGTCCCGCTGTCTGGCCTCGCCTGGATTCTGGCGGGCGGCGTCGCGTACACGGCCGGCATTGGTTTCTTTGCCGCACATCGCATCCGATACGCTCACTTTGCCTGGCACTTGATGGTTGTGGCCGGCACTACCTGCCACTTTTTCGCAGTGCTTTGGTATTCGGCTTAATCATTTCCCTGTCGTTTAGAGGCGGGCTACCGCCCGCCATTCCGTGATTCCGGTGAGCAGGCGGGCAGTAGCCCGCCTCTAAACGCTGAAAGACTTTCCGCGAGCCAAAAGCTTGCGTTACAACGTCTGGCTTTGGATAGTTCGCAGTGTTATCATCACCCCGCTTAAGACCATGACCGAACGTCGCGAACTACATTTTCTACCCGCCGTCAGCCGCGCGAATCTCTTCGCGGATTAGTTTCGCCCATCAACCAAACTGCTTCTCGAACTGGCACTGATTTCAGTGTCGTCCCAAAGGTTTCAAACAAAGAGGAGAAAGATGATGGCAACCGCAATCGCCTTAAGAAAACCAGAAATCAAGACCGAACTTCCCGGCCCAAAGGGTCGCGCAATCATCGAAGCGGACGCTCAATTTGTGAACCCGGCTTATCCGCGCCCCGACTTCAAACTCGTCGCTGAAAGCGGTGAGGGAGTTTGGGTCACGGACGTCGATGGCAACGTTTTGCTGGATTGCAACGCCGGCGTTGCGGTTTGCTCGACGGGTCATTGTCATCCTGAAGTTGTAAAGGCAATTCAGGATCAAGCCGCGCGACTAATTCACATGTGCGGCACCGATTACTACTACTCGCTGATGCCTGAGTTGGCGCAGAAGCTCGACGAGATTGTTCCTTTGAATCGACCAACGCGCACGCATTTTGCCAACAGTGGCACCGAAGCGGTCGAGACGGCCTTGAAGTTGGCGATGCACGCTACGGGGCGCGAAAAATTTATTTCGTTCTTTGGCAGTTTCCACGGACGCACCCTGGGCTCGCTGTCGCTGACTTCGTCGAAAGCGGCGCAGCGTCTCGGCTTCAAGCGTCAGGCGCTCGACGTCGTGCACATGCCTTATCCGAATGAGTATCGCAATCCATTCAGCGCCGACGACTGCGGTGACGGCGGAGTCGTGCAAGGCGCGGTTAATTGGATCGAGAATCGATTGTTTAAGACGACAACTCCTCCCGAAGAGGTCGCGGCCATTGTGGTCGAGCCGGTGCAGGGTGAAGGCGGTTACGTTCCCGCACCCGCCGGTTTTCTCAGCGAGCTGCGCCGGATTTGCGACGAGCACGGCATTCTGCTGATTGCTGACGAAGTGCAAAGCGGCATGGGGCGAACGGGCAAGATGTTCGCGCTCGAACATTACGGCGTGAAAGCCGACATTGTTTGCATCGCGAAAGGCATTGCTTCGGGCCTGCCGCTCGGCGCGTGTGTCGCCCGCGCTGACTTGATGAACTGGAAACCCGGCGCGCACGCTTCGACCTTCGGCGGGAATCCGGTGGCGATCGCTTCCGCATTGAAAACGATCGAACTGCTCGAGCGCGAACTGGTTGCTAACAGCGCGGAAGTCGGCGCCTATCTACAACGCGGTCTGGAAAAATTGATGGGCAAGTACGAATGCATCGGCGACGTACGTGGCATGGGCATGATGTTAGGCGTCGAGTTCGTAAAAGATCGCGCGTCGAAGAAACCCGATGCCGAATTGCGTGACCGGGTCGAGATGGCCAGTTTCCAACGCGGCTTGATTCTGTTGGGCTGTGGCGCTAATTCAATCCGTTGGTCGCCGCCGTTGATTCTCTCGCGCGAGCATGTCGACGTTGCGCTCGAAATCTTTGACGACGCAATCAGCGCTTCTCTTTAATAAGACTGCACTCAAGCTGGTGCGCCCCAATTTGAATGACTTTTCCCTAGCCCAGGCGTTTACGCCTGGGAATGAAAGAGGATAGTTTCAAAAGCCCATTAATGGGGCTTTAATAACTCCTCGTGTTTCTCACCCAGGCGTAAACGCCTGGGCTACAGAAAATCTCACGATGAAATTAGATCACTACCCTCAACCTCGCTCTGCGGCCTGCCAACAAGCGCTTCACTCTCCTATTATTAACCTTAACCAGCCGTCCGCGATATTTCAGCGTGGCCTGTTAACAAACATTGAAGTAGAATCTGCCACACCGACAATGGCGGTCGCCCATTTATTTTTGATTTACCGTTAGAAACAAAACCTCTTGATTAGACGCCTCATCAAACTCCAAATCCTCATTCTTTTTCTATTGGCCGCGGTTGAGGCTCTGGCCCAAACGCCGCAATTAACTGCACGCGAAAAGCAGTGGCAGAACTATCAATTGCCTGCCGAAGAGTTCTCGCGTCAAAGCGACGCCGGCAAGGTCCTGATGTTCCGCATCCCGGCCAGCTGGAAGCAGGAGCCGGGAACGCAACTCAGTTTCGCCGGGCCGCATTCATCTTTCGTCAAAGTCTTTGCTGAGAAGGTGCCCGACGGCGTCCCCCTGACCGACTATGTCGCGGCCCTGGCGCAGCAAATTCGCAACCAACCGGGCGCGGACGAACTGCAGATTCGCCGCACGCAAATGGCCGGCTTGGAAGCACGCGAAATCTTGTTGCAAGTTCCCGAACCAAGCGGAGAGATGAGCCAACGCGTGATTTGGTGCGCCGTTGATGGACCAACTGCGATCAGCTTCGTCCTGATCACTCCCGCGACGAAAGTCGCGGAGACAGAACCGTTCTTCAAGGCGATTGTTCAATCGGTAAAGATCACGACTGAAGGGCTGTTCAAGGCGTACGAAGCATTACGTGTCGCGGCGATTAAGGAAACAAAGCCCGCGCGAATCGATGAAGTGCAGCGCCTGACCATCGCGTTGAATGGCTTTGATGCGCCCGCCCGGCGAGCGAGTATCGACAAACTCGCATCGGTGTTTGCGACTTCGCCGGATGCTGGAATTGACCTGGTGTTGGATCGACGCGCAATGGTGCGGGCCGCCGCCATCGAAGCGATTGGACTGAGCCGCAACACGAGTCTCACGGAGTTTTTATTCACGGCGCTGGAAGACAAAGAGACGTTCGTTGCGGAGCGCGCAGCCAAAGGCATTGCCGCCATGCCTGATGTTTTGGTCCGCCTGCGAAGTCACAGCCTGGACTGGACCAAAAGCGAACCGGTGACAAATATCTGGGGATTTTTGACAGCCGATCGCCGGAAAGAAATCCTTCACGAAATCTTTGACCCAACTTCGCGGCCCGGCCCTCCCAGGCGCGAACCAAAACGCGAACCATCTCCGTCTCCAGCCCGCGGCGTGCGTGTGCTCGGAAATGTAACGGTCAAAGAGCCGCCCTCCACTGTGGAATTCGCTAAGGACCCAAGCGTGCAACTTACCGGAGTCGCCCTCTTGCGACGGGTCCCCGTAAGTGAGTTTCAAACGCCTCTGGCTCAAATGGTCGCGATAAAAGACGACACTTTGATCCGCGCGGCGCTGGAAGTGGCGATCACTCGAAATGAAAAGCTCGCCGTCGAGCCGCTGCTGAAACTGCTCAACTCATCCAACCAGGAATTAGTGAAGCTGGCGGCAGAGCACCTCGGTAATTCGGGCTCGGCTGTTGATGTGCCGAAGATTGAAGCGCGACTAAGTCAGCTTTCGAAGGATCAGCCACAGCCCTCGCCAAACCCTGCGTCACCCAAAACTGAACCTGGAACTTCGAGCGCGTTGGCAGTCGCCATCCAAAAGATCCGTTTGCGGGAACAGATTGCCGCCAGCAGCGGAAACGAACGCGCGGAAATTATTAAAAAAGCACTCTCTGATCCAAAGATCGCCGACTGGGCCTGGCGGAACTTTCTCCGTGACGAAAACAGCGGCACTTTGCCGGCCGGCGGTTCGACTCAGCAATCAGTAACTATTTCGTCTTTGGCTGAAAACGCTCTGCCGGCGAACGTCACGCTTTATGCAGCGTTACCGAATCCGTCCGCCGCGCTCAACCGAATGAGCGATGCATTTAATGCCATCCAAATGGATACGGCACGGCAACAAGCCGATCTGGTTTTGCTGATGAATGCCTTGCGGCTTCAGTTAGCAGCGCAGGTGAACGCGGAACCCGGCGTGCCCCTGACCGATTATTTTGGAATCAATGGATCGGCGCCGGCGGTGTTCGCGCGCTGGCACGCTGAGAGCGCACCAGCCGGAATTCCGAGCGCCACTCGACGCGCGATTTTCATGCGCGTCTCAGACCGCGAAAGATTCGAGCGCCTACTAGGTTTGTTTCAAAGAACAACGGGCGACACTGCACATCTGGCCGACTACATCAGCGGCGGCGTGCGCTTTCTTGGGATCATGCCCGGGATCTTTCCGATGGCGGCCAAGATGATCCTGGATGACAAAACCGAAAAGCCAAAGGACTTTACGATCCTCCGGCTGGGTTTCAGCGGCACGACGCAGTGGAACGGTTATTCGATAAAGACTATCGAACAGGAAAAGATCGATTCATCCGGGCACGTGGTTACTGACACAGCCTACCTGACTTATTTTGGCGACACTGCTCTTTTGACACCGGATTTGGATTCGTTGCGAGATGTATTAACGCGCGCAACCAGCAGCAAGGCCACGCTCGCGTCTAATCCGGAGTTCAAGCACGCAGCCAACAGCGGAGGCGACGCCGTTTATCTTTGCAACCTGGCGGAGTTGTTGGCCGCGCCCGGCGACGGCGGAGAGTTGTCGGCCACCGAAAGTGGGTCCCTCAAGATTACAAATTCCGTTTGGGAGAACCTGTTCCAACTCAAGTTTCCTGCGAGTGATTGGTCAAAACCATTAATCCGATTCAAGCCGGAAGAGTTGTTAGCGCCGCGCGAGCTTCTGCCCTCCACCAGCTTCGCTTATTTCATAACCAGAATTGATCCGGCCGCCGCCTGGACCGGGTGGGGCGCGGCACTCGACGCTGAAACTCAAAAGACTTTCAAGTCGGAGTGGGCCGTTGATTTCGAGCGCGACGTCCTGCCTCATTTGGGCCAGGAGTGCGGCATAGTGGCTGCCGGCGTACCGGACATCAACGGCAACGACTGGAATGTGCCGCTGCTGGTCTTTTTTCAGTTGAAGGGCGAAAAGCTAAAGCAGCTCTTCGATCAGGGAACGCTCTTCAAAAGCAAGAGCGTCAAGCCAAACATAGTCAATATCAAAATTGCATCTACAGATGTGCTGGCCACCATTCGCAACGGCTTCCTGGTTTTTGCAAACACCGAAGCGGCGCTGGCTACGTTAGACGCAAAGGAAAAGTTGGCGGCCTCGCCCGACTTTAACAAGACACTCAAACGAGCGCCGGACAATTTGGTCGCATTCGCCGGACTCAATCAGGACGCCGGCGTCGATGCTATCACCAGGTCGATTGACAATCCCGAAAGGCAGCAACAGCTTTCGGCGTTGCTCTCCATCGCGAAGGCTTTCCATAGCCAAACGTTTTACGCCACGGCGGAGGCCACGGGGATTGGCGCCCGCTTCTCAACTCTGATCGGACGTGAAGGCAAGTACTCAGTCGCCGAGTTGTCGTCATTGGCAAAGGATCAAGTTCTTACGTTCGCGATCATCGAAGCGCGAGGCGTGCCCATCTCTAATCAGCAGCAGCTCAAGCACCTGCGTCTGCGCATGCGGACCCAGGCCGGCGGCGAGGCAGATCGGCTGGTGGCCGATATTTCGTCTCCGACTCAATCAGTCAACAAAAAGTCTGACGCGGAGCTGGAAGTTATTGTCCGACCACGCCGCTTTGCCGAAGGTAAGAAGCTCCAACTGCCGATCACAGATCCGGCCGTGGCTCAGTACCTGCAAGCCACCCGCGAGATCCGTGCGAACGATCAGAACGTGATCGCCAAAGCCAAAGAAATAGCCGGCGACGACCGTGACGCGTGGAGCGTGGCGCGAAAACTCGGCGAGTGGACCTTCAAGAACCTGAAATGGAAACGCGTCGATCTCGCGGACGCGGCGCAAACGCTCGCAACCCGGGAAGCTGATTGCTCGGAATTCAGCCAGTTGTACGTGGCCATGGCGCGTTCATTGGGCTTGCCGGCGCGAATGGTCTCCGGGCTGGCGCACAGCGGCAGCTCGTTTGGCGGTCACGCCTGGGTTGAAGTTTATGTTGGGGAATGGATCGAATTGGATCCGACTTTTGGGACTGACTTTGTGGATGCCACACATATTAAGGACGCGTCAGGCGGACTGCTCACTTATGCAGCTCTGAATTTGATCGAGCTCGAAGTGCTCGAGGCGCCGCGCGGCGTCGCCGACTTTCAACTCGAGGTGAAAAAGTTAACCGCGAAACTCTCCAGTGAACTTGCGAAAGGAAATTCCAGTTCGCTAACCGCGGCACTCGATCTTCAGTTGCTGACTGATCGAACGATGGGCAAAGACTCCTGGGGCGCAATGAGCGACGCGGAACGAGAACAAATGTCCTCGGCTTACCGAAGAATCATTCTCGAAATGATCCAGGCATTCAAAGATTCCGACGACGACCCGAGCTCACTTCGCCTTTTGCGAGTGAAGGAAGCAGGAGATTCGGCCGAAGCTTTGCTCATGCAGCGCTCGACAGCCGGAGAGTTTCTGGAACGGCTTATCTTCGTGAAAGCAAATGGTGGCTGGTACCTGGCCGAGGCGATCCAAGCCGACACCGGACTGCACACCGTCGCTGAGCTGATGCAACCGGTAATCCGGCAGATCAGGGATCAACGAAGCGGCAAGACCGGCAAGGCCAAAAGCACCACGGGCTTTGTGCGTGTAATCGTTGCCCTGGGTCAGGATGCGAAGAACGCCATCGCCGTCGCGGACGAAGTACTGAAGGAAGAACCAAACAACCTTCACGTTCTGCATGCCAAAGGTCGGGCGCTCGCGCAAGACGAGCAGACGATTGCCCAGGCGGCCGAGATCTGGAAGCGTCTGGCTGCCAACGATCCGCCGTACGCGGCAGCGGTGCTCAAACTTGCAGACTACTTCAGCGAATCCGAAAACAAGGAAGAGAGAGCTCAGGCCACGGCGCTTTACGAAAAGTACATCGCGCTGGAGCCCGACGATCCCCGTGGCCACACCAGACTGGCGTCAGTTTACGAATACGCGAAGAATACCGTTCAGGCTGAAGCTGAATATCGGGCCGCGATCGCCGCTGACCTGAGCAACAGCGACGTCTATCTCGACCTCGCGGAATTTCTTGCGACCCAGAAAAGGTACTCTGAAACGGTCACGGCTATTAGAGAAGCAGCCAAACACGCGTCGGCTGATGAAGACGTTCTGGGCTCGCTCTTCCTGCGTCTCTTGATAAGCGAGGCGCCCGATGATGCGGAAGCCCTCGCGCGACTATTGCCGGCGATGATCGAGACCAGCCTGAACGCGAACCTGAACCTGGCCCGAATCCGAATGAATGCTGGTCGCGCGGCGCAGGCGTTGCCGCTCTTGCGAAGGGCCGCCGACATCGATAAGAAATCGTCGTTGCCCTGGTCCACTATGTCAGAGTGCTATCGCGCTCTGAAGAACTGGACGGCCGCCTTTTCCGCCGCTAATACCGCGATTGCTCGCAACCCGGAGGACGGGGACGGTTACTACGAGCTCGCCTGCGCGCAAGCCCGCCTGGGCCGGCCACGCGATGCGATCGCCTCTCTGAAACGAGCCGTTGAGTTAGATCCTTTTCTGGCGGACGCCATTGAGGAAGAGGCCGACCTGAAGTCGCTTGCAGCGCTGGCGGAATTCAAGAAACTGCTCACCGAGGCAAAGAAGAAGTAATGTTCGAAGGCACAGTGATTTCAATCAACATAACTCCAAAGGCCGAAGGCCCAATGCAAGCAGTCAATGAGATTCGGGCAATTCCCGGCCGTGGGCTCGAGGGTGATCGCTATTTCGATCATGAAGAGAAGCGGCCCGATCGCGAACTTACTCTGGTTGAGGCGGAAGCGATCGAGGCTTTTCGTTCCGAATTCAAGATCGATTTCGATCTCAACGGTACGCGTCGCAACGTCGTCACGCGCGGCGTGCCGCTGAATCATCTGGTGGGCAAAGAATTCTGGATTGGCGAAGTCAAAGCGCGCGGGATGAGACTCTGCGAACCTTGCGCGACGCTCCAACGCCTTTCGCATCCGAAGGTCCTGCCCGGTTTGGTTCATCGAGGTGGTTTGCGCGCGCAGATTCTGAGCGAAGGAATGATTCGCGTGGGCGAGGCCGTAAGAGAATCCGCGTAGCAGTAGTTGAGTGGAGCGCAACCGTCTCGGTTGCTCATGGATTGCAAGCGAGGACGCTTGCGCTCCAGTCGATCAATTAGCCGAAGCCGCAACCAGATCCGCCAGGATCGTCCCACCGCCGCCGTAACTCTCAGGTACATTCATCAGCTTGGAAGATAATTCCAACTTCAACTGGTTCTTTTCGAGGAACTTGCCTTTAACTTGCACATCGCCGCTGGGCGGGTCGAGCAGCGAACCGTGACTCATCCGGTTAATTACAATCTGTCCGTCCTTAATCATTCCCGTCGCCGAATCTCTGAGCGAACGCTCGCGCTGGCCGCCGCCACTCACAACGGCAAATCCAATCGTGATGAGATCGCCCAACCGCGTGAGTTGTAGTTTTCCGCTCAGTTGAAACGATTCCTTCCGCCCGGTGAAGCCGCCGGAAAGCTGAAAGCTCCCGCTGTTGATTCGATAAAGCTGTGCCCGCTGCTGAAAGGTTTCGCCGAGTGACAGAGTTACGGCCGTCGTACCCTCCGGAGCAAACGACACGAGCTTGTACGGCGAAGTAATTACCTGCGCGGTCATCGCGTCTTTCGGCGGCGCCTTTTCTGCTACGCGGATTTCGCCGTTCGCGCTGCGACTGATGGCGACGCTATAACCTGAGGTGTTGCGCGTTCCCAGGAAAGCGGCGATGACCGTATTCAACCGGAAAAAATCAGCTTCGAGCTTGGGCAGGCTGGCATCGAGTTTTCGAATTTTCTCAAAGGTCTCCGGGTCACGAATCACCGCTACAAACGGATCAGTGATCGCGGAGTGAGAGCTTTCGGCCAAAGTCTTGAATTCGCCTGAGTCTGTCTTTTGATTTTCCACGATGGCTTTATCGGTGCTATTCGGCTGCTCTCGACACGCAGGTACGCCGCTGAATCCGATTGCAAAAAAGGAGAGAGTCAGAATTGTGATTGCCTTCAACATCGCAGTCCTCCCGAAGTGGCACAGACTTCAGTCTGTGATCGCCCAATCAAAATCACAGACTGAAGTCTGTGCCACTCACAATCTGTACCGCACGTGCTTTCGCAGCTCGGCATCTTCGACTTCGATGTTTTGCAGTCGCAGCATCACATCAGCATTCAAGTCCCAACCCGAGCGTTCGCCCGCGCGCAACTTCACGGTGCCCGCGGCAGCAATCATCGCCGCGTTGTCCGTCGAAAGGTGCGGTGAAGGAAAATAAATTGGTACTCCTAAAGTCTCCGCGGCCGTTCGCGATGCTTCGCGCAGCGCGCCGTTACAGGCAACGCCTCCCGCGACAATTAAAGTCTTCGGCCGATACTCCTTCGCGACGCGCTCCATCGTCGTCACCAGTGAACGAATCACGGTTGCTTGAAAGCTGGCCGCGAGATCTTTTATTTCCTGCGAAGGCTCGCCCCCGTTCTGCAGAGGTTGCAGGCCGGACTCGCGCACATGTTTGGTGACAGCCGTCTTCAATCCGCTGAAACTGAAGTCGGGACGATTGTCACCCATGCGCGGCAAGGCAAACTTCACCGCCTTCGGATTCCCTTCTCTGGCCAGCTTCTCGATGATTGGTCCACCGGGATATCCGAGGCCGAGCATCTTCGCGACTTTGTCGAAGGCTTCGCCGGCAGCGTCGTCGCGCGTGCGGCCGACGACTTTGTATTTGCCAGGTTCGGGCACGAAGAAAAGATTTGTGTGCCCGCCGGAAACAATCAAAGCCAGTGCCGGATGTTCGACGGGCGGATTTTCAAAACACACCGAATAGATGTGACCTTCGATGTGATTAACGCCGACCAGCGGCTTATTCAGCGCGAACGCCATCGCTTTCGCGTACGAGACGCCGACCAGCAAAGAGCCCACCAGGCCCGGGCCTTTCGTTACCGCAATCCCGTCGATATCGTCTTTGGTAACGTTGGCGCGCGCAAAGGCTTCTTCGACCACCGGCACGATCTTGTCCAGGTGTTCGCGTGAAGCCAGCTCCGGCACCACGCCGCCAAATCTTTCGTGCGTTTTGATCTGCGAAGCGATTACCGACGAAACGATCTCGCGGCCATCGCGCACCACGGCGGCGGCAGTCTCATCGCAGGAAGTTTCGATTCCGAGTACGAGCATTTTCGTTAGTCAGTCGTTCGTTGTCAGTTGTCCGTTGTAACGATACGCGTGCGGTATTTCTCTGTGCAACCTCTGTGGTCCTCTGTGTCTCTGTGGTGAAAGCATTTCTCCGGCTGGTTAACCACAGAGACACAGAGGACCACAGAGATTACACACAGAAAAGCTTAGGACATATTCACGCAAGATCGGTCCACTGCCGATGGATGCTCTTCGTTCCGCTAGGAACGAAATATTTATAGAACCAGGTGCGAAATAAAACATTTCAAGCGCATTTATGGGCGACAGAACATTTCGCTCCTACGGAGCTTCGCCTTTTTTCATTCGCGGGAATCTATAAAGATCACGCCGCTACGCGGCTGATCGCGTGTACAAACTCAGATGCGAATCACCTTGTTTGACGTCACGATACCCTTTCAGATCGCCGAACCTATCTGACAATTCTTTCTTCTTGTGATGTTCGACTATCATCACGCCATCGTCCGCCAACAACTCGGGATGATCGCCGACGTAACCTATCACCGACTCATAATCCCCCGCATACGGCGGATCGAAGAAAATAATGTCGAAGGGCTGCGCCCGTTTCTTCGCCTGCCTTCGCAGGAACTCATTTGCTTCGGCCGTCACCACGTCGACCTGCGCCTCATCAATCTTCAACACTTCAACATTCGCTTCAATCAGCGCGCACATCTTTCGCGACTGATCGACGAAGGTCACGTGCGACGCTCCGCGCGAGAGCGCTTCGATCCCGACTGCTGCGGTCCCCGCGCACAAATCGAGAAACTGCGCGCCTTCAATGCGTGGCGAGAGAATATTGAAAAGCGTCTCGCGCAGGCGAGCAGAGGTGGGCCGCGTCTGCAGCGAAGGCGGACTCTTCAGCTTTCGCCCGCGATATTTGCCGGCAATAATGCGCATTGAAATCGAATGCCGCCACGGTCAAACGGTGACGGCCCTGGAACTTAACGGTCTCTTGTGCTGTCTACAGGACTTCACGTGCAACAAAATCCGGGCGCGGGCCGTTTAACTTTTCACCCGGACGAAAGACAGCAAGATCCAACTCGCTCTTAGCCAAGAAAATAAGGAGTCCACTATGAAAGTCTTCAAGCTTGCTCTGGCCCTCGGATTTATCGCGATGATATCTGCCACCGCCGCCCACGCACAGTCTGCGGCAGACGCGGCCGCTATCAAACAAACGGCGCTAGATTACATCGAAGGTTGGTACGAGGGGAACGCAGAACGAATGGAAAAGGCGCTGCATCCTGAGCTGGCCAAAAGGATCGTCCGCACGAATCCGCAAAACAATCGCAGCGGGCTCGGCCAGATGAGCGCGATGTCGCTGGTCCAGGGCACGCGCGCCGGCGGCGGCAAAGACACGCCCAAAGAGAAGCAACAAAAAGACGTCACGATTCTGGATGTCTTCGAGAACGCGGCCAGTGTCAAAGTCGTGGCGTCCGATTGGATTGACTATCTGCACGTAGCAAAATTTAACGGCCAGTGGGTGATCGTAAACGTGCTTTGGGAATTGAAGCCGGTGAAGAAATAGCCATAACTGAAACGGCGCCGAGGCTTCGCCGCCTGATGTGCGGTAAGGCTCTGCCTTACCGGCCACGATGCCCATTAGAACGGGCTACGCCCTATCGTCCAACGGCGGCGGCATAGCCGCAGGCCAAAAACTAACTCGCCGGAAAGGCAGAGCCTTTCCGCACATCGAGCGGCAAAGCCGCAAGTATCTAATCTCTGACCCGGTCGCTGCCGCTGGATAAGCTTTCGCGCTTCGCGCTCAATGCGGGCAGGGATGCCCGCGCTCCTTAGCCCACCGCCGCCAGCTTTATCCGCGCATCACTCTGCACGCGTTTGATCATTCTGGCTGCTTCGGGTGAAGTCTTTGCCTGATTGAGATAGAAATCGGCTTCTTTGCGTGCGGCTTGGAGAATCTCCAGGTCGCGAACCAGATTTGCCACACGAAACTCAGGCAAGCCTGCTTGCCGCGTGCCCATCAATTCGCCCGGACCGCGAATCTCTAAATCTTTTTCCGCGATCTTAAAGCCGTCGTTTGTTTCTTCCATGATTCCCAAACGTTCGCGCGCGACGTCTGTTTGTTTATCCGAAGCGAGCAGCACGCAGAAGCTTTGCTCAGCGCCCCGACCCACGCGGCCACGCAATTGATGAAGTTGCGAGAGACCGAAACGTTCCGCATGTTCGACGACCATCACGGAGGCGTTCGGCACATCGACACCGACTTCGATCACGGTAGTTGAAACCAGAATTTGAATCTCGCCTTTCACGAAGCGGCGCATCACTTCCTCTTTTTCTTCCGCTTTCATCCGGCCATGCAACAAGCCCACCGTGAACCGCGGAAAGACTTTGTCGCGCAGGTATTCGTAACGTTTCGTCGCGTCGCGCAGGTCCATCTTCTCTGATTCTTCGACCAGCGGATAAACCACGTAAATCTGGCGACCGGCCCGCACCTCGCGCGCTAACAACTGTTTTACTTCTTTGCGATCGTCGGCATTGTCGGCAAAGACTCGGGTGACGATGGGCGTGCGGCCCGGCGGCATCTCATCAATAATCGAAACGTCGAGGTCGCCATAAACCGTCATCGCCAGCGAGCGCGGAATCGGCGTCGCCGTCATCACCAAAACATCCGGATTCATTCCGCGCGCGCGCAGTTCCGCTCGCTGCATCACGCCAAAACGATGCTGCTCGTCGATCACGATCAAACCGAGGTTCTTGAAAGCAACGCTCTCCTGAATCAACGCATGCGTGCCGATGACTGCGTTTATCTCACCGGCGGCAATCGCCTGATGCAGACGTTTCTTGTCGGCCGTTTTCAACGATCCTGAAAGTAATTCAATGCGATATGGCGATTTCGCAAGGAGCCGCTTCATGTTTCGCGCATGTTGCTCGGCGAGAATCTCAGTCGGCGCCATCAAGGCGCTCTGATAATCGTTCTCCATCGCCGTGAGCATCGCGATCAGCGCCACGATGGTCTTGCCACTGCCGACGTCGCCCTGCAACAGGCGATTCATCGGCGCATGGCTTTTCATGTCGAGGAAAATTTCTTTGACGACTTTGCGCTGCGCGTCCGTCAGCTTGAAGGGCATTACGGACGCAATTCTCTTTTTGATCGCATCGTCGATTTTGATATTCGCGCCCTTGCTCTCGCGTATTCGTTTGCCTCTTTTGACTGAGAGGCCCAGCGCCAGCCAAAACAATTCTTCAAAGATCAGACGGCGATGCGCCGGACTGCGCGCATTCTCATATTCTTCAAGCGACGCATCTTCCGGCGGAAAATGAATCTCACGCAGCGCGCGGGCCCGGGGCAGCAGACTTTGTCTTCGCACCAGGTCAGGCGGCAAACTCTCAGCAATGCCTTTATCCGAAAGTGAAGCCAGCGCGGCATGAATAACTTCGCGTAACTGCTTGGGCCGCAGATCATTCAGGCGGCGATACACGGGGACGCGTCGCCCGACATGAATCGCCTTCAGAGTTGGATCATCTTCGGTTTCAACTGACGCGTCACTCGCTTCAGCTTCTTCGGTGGCCGGGATGAGCAGCCGCTCGTCGACCGGCGGCAGCACCTCGATCTCGTCCGGCTTATGCAGCTTCAGCGAAAACGTCCTTCTCGTAAGATCGTTTTCCCATTTTCCGAACGCGATGAACCTCACGCCGCGGCTAAATTTCTTTTCGTAGCTCTCGATGATTTGCGGGGCCTTAGGTCCCGAAAGAAAGGTCCAAACGACCACGTCTTTGCCGGTGCGTTCGCGGTCGGTGGCCGAGATTTCGAAAATGTAGAGCCGGTTTCGATAGGACTTCCATCCGCGCACCGGCCGGCCCTGGCAAAGCTTCACGAACAGCTCGAGCGATGCCTCCATACCGTCGCTGAGATCGCGTATGCGCGCGAGACTCGAACGATCTTCATAACGCATTGGCAGATAGTGAAGCAAATCTTCGACGGTCACATTGTTGGCGTCTTTGCCGGTGGAAATTCCGGCGACGCCGGTCGCCAATTTGCGCGCGGTGAGCGGGCCGAGCCGCGGGAACCCACGATTCGGCAGGTCAAGAATCCGCGTCTCGAGAGAGATGGAGGAATCCGCCGCCATGCAGCGGATCATAGCACTGTCCACGGAACAAACGTGACATGATCGCCGTTGTTGGAATCAGGATGAAAGGTTGGGAATCGTTAATCGATAAAAAAATTCGCGAGGCAATTGAGCAGGGCGAATTCGACGATCTCTCCGGCAAAGGCCGGCCCATCGATCTCAGCGAGAATCCATTTGAAGATCCCGATTGGCGCCTGGCCCACCGCATGTTGCGAAACGCCGGCTTTGCTCCGGCGTGGATCGAAGAACGAAAAGATATCGACAATGACTTGGAAGCGGCCAGAACAATCATGGCCCGTGCCTGGTTGGTCAAGAAAAATGCGCGCGGCGAGCACTCACGCTCGGCTGAGGCTCGCTGGCGAAAGGCGTTAGCGGATTTCCGCGAGAAGGCGACTGAACTAAATCGCCGGATCGATCTGTGGAATCTAAAAGCGCCCGATGTCGGTTTTCATCGGAAGCGAATTGCCATTGACCAGGAAATTCAAAGAATTCAGCTTAAAAAGGAAACGGCCGTGTTGTACTCAGTTCGCGCAAAAACATCTATGTCGTTTCGCGCAGACACGAAATTACCATTGCCAATGAGCCCGGTTCCGGCGTCCAGATAGAGGGTTGGGTTGAACTCATACCCGCGCAGATTCCACGTGTAATACCACGACCACCCGGGGAACGGCGGTTCAAAAACAGTCCAGGGATTTGTTTTTCTTTTGAGAATTGCCTCCGGAACCTGGGCTAACGGAACAACCGTAACAGGTTCACCATCGCGTTTGGGCATTACATCGTCGCCATCGCGCAACTCGCCTAATGTCCTATCGACTAAGGCTTGAACCTTTTCACCGTCTATTCCCAGCTTGCTCAGGTATTCCTTGTTTGAATCTCCAAATTCGACTTCCAGTTTCGCGCGCTGCTCCCGGAAGGAGATTGGATCTCCAGCTGGAGCCAGCCCTTTGGTGACGAGTTGCTGCTGTTCGGCGACATATGCCGAATACAACTTAAATCGATCTGACCCTAGCAACTCCTTTAGTTTCCCATCGAACGACTCGATAATCTTCCGACGCCTAGCCGCTAGTTTTTGCAGCTGTTTTACTTGGGCCAATTGTGCTGAGACCTGATGCTCAACCATCTTGTTATGGACATCGGCCGGCACATCAGGATGACGAGGAATTGAGAATTGGGAATTAATGTCGATAGACATGTGAAGACTCTTTGAGAAGGCAGCTGGAGTAAGAGGTAACGTCCTGGGCGACGGGAGGGCTTATATCACCGTGTGGGCAATCCTTGCAACTATTTCAGTGTTGCGGAGTGGATGAATGATAGAGAGCTCAAGCGTTTTGGGCGTCAACACAGAGTTCATCAAACGCACGCGTTAATTCGGCGGCAATTTGATCAGGGCCTCTTCCCTCGATCTGATAGCGTTCCATCATAAAAACGATGTGACCATCTTTAAGGATGCCGATAGATGGTGACGATGGTGAGTATCCGGTGAAGTAGCTGCGCGCCTTCTCCGTAGCCTCGATGTCGGCGCCGGCAAATACCGTAGCAACCTTGTCAGGGCGAACTTCGTGCTGCAATGCCGCGGCGATGCCCGGTCGCGCTTTGCCCGCGGCGCAGCCACAGATAGAGTTAACGACGATCATCAACGTGCCGGACGTATTCTTCACGGCCTCATCGACGGCTTCGGGTGTGCGTAACTCTTCAACGCCGATTCGGGTCAACTCTTCGCGCATGGGTCGAATCATGATTTCTGGATATGGCATGTTTTAATAGACTCCCTTTTCTTTTGAATCATTCTAGCACGTTCACGCGGGCATACCGTTTACGGTGATTCTTCGTGGGTCATCACCGTCACCACTAATTGAAATGCGCCAGACATTGTCCGGCAGTGGGTAACGTCCCAAACGCTCAGCCCATTCGATAATTACGACGGCCTGCTCATCCGTGAGGATCTCGTCCAGGTCAACTGCATGCGCGGCGCCGGCGCCTTCATCCAGCCGGTATAGATCGATGTGATAAAGCAGCAATCGGCCCGGGTGCGGATTCACGAGTGTGAACGACGGACTGGTCACTTCTTCTTTATCGATGCCCAGCGCCTGGGCAATGCCTTTCACCAGGACTGTCTTGCCGGCCCCGAGCGCACCATCGAGCAGAAGGACTTCACCTCCGGCGAGATTCTTCCCCAATCGGCTACCGAGGTCGAAGGTCTCCGCCTCGCTGGTTGAAACAAACTCAGTCGAATTTACTGTTGCGGCTGTCATTGTGTTGTACGACAAACTTCAGTTTGTCGCCTGGAGAGACAAGCTAAAGCTTGTCTGACATCAAATTCACTTTCCCGCCGGTATCTCGCCAGATGGATCGAGCAAGCGAAATGCTTCGTTCAAATTTTTTCGAATATCCGAAGCCACCATTGCGCGCATGCCCAGTCTTTGTGCGGCGAGGTCTCCGGCCAATCCACTGATGTAGAGCGCGGCGATCACTGTCTGTGCGGCGTCAGCGCGAGTCCGCAAGGCCGCGTAAGATTGCGCGAGACATCCGGTAATGACTCCCGTCAGCGTGTCACCGGAGCCGGCGGTTCCCAATCCGGCATTGCCTGTGGGATTAACGACCACGCGGCCATCCGGCGCCGCGACCAATGCGCGCGAACCCTTGAGCACGAGGATCACTTTGTGCGTCGTCGCAAACTCGCGAGCGAGGGCGACACGATCATCCAGAGCAGATTTGTCATCGGCGCCCAGAAGCCTTTCCATCTCTCCCGGATGAGGCGTCAAGACAATCGGAAATTCGTCGGAACCCCGCAAATCAGATGGCCATGGCGCCAGACAATTCAAGCCGTCGGCGTCAATCACAACCGGTGTTTTCCGCTGCTCGACGATGGCGCGCACAAAACTCCGCGTCCTGTCATCTTCCGCAGACAGGCCCGGGCCAATCGCGACCACGTCTGCTCGCGCGGCAAATTTCAACGCGTAATCAATTGCTTCGTCGCTGACTGCCCCTCGGTCGGTTTCTGCCAGCGCGGTCGTCATGACCTCAGGCATCACTTGCGTCGCAACCAAAGCTTGGGCCGACGCCGGCGTCGCGACGGTCACGAGGCCGGCTCCGGCACGCATCGCGGCGTTTCCGCACAAGGCGGCCGCACCCGTGAAACCTCTTGAGCCAGCGATGACCAACGCATGACCATGCTTGTTCTTATAAGAGTCAGGCGTGTATCGCGTTTGGATTAGCCACTGCTGCGCGTCTTTGGCTTCGCTCACGAATAGCTGCGGCGCAGTTTTTGAAATGAGATCGGCCGGAGAGCCTATGTCAGCAACGATCAGTTTTCCATTGCAATCAGCCGCAGGCGGAACGACATTCGCGCGCTTGGGCGCGGTCATCGTAACGGTGGCGTCGGCGCAAACTGTTTCGCCGATCAGTTTCTCAGAATCGGCATTAAGGCCAGAGGGAATGTCTATCGAAATTATCAGCGAGGACTGCTGGGACAAAGAATGGCGCGCGTCGTACAAGCGAACGAGGTATCTAACCGCCTCACGGTGAATCCCTTCGACCGGACGTGTTAAGCCTGTACCGAAGAGAGCATCGATGGCGATATCGTGTGGCGCACTCAATACTGTGGTCAGCAGTTGCTGCCATTCCTTTTCCGAGTCGCATTCGAAAAGATTGATTGAGCCCTGAGTTGTTAGCGCCGTTTCCTTATCTTCACGCGCCGCGACGTTCTCTTTCCAGGACGCCAACCGGTCAATATTAATTCGCGCATCGCCTTTTGTTTCCGCGACCCGGCCGATGAGTAAGACATTGACTCGGGCGCCCCCAATTGCGAGCAGGCGCGCGACGGCGGCGCCGTCACCCCCGTTGTTCCCTCTTCCGCAGATCGCCAGGACACTCTTGCCAGTGACATCGCCTGAGAAAGTATCGAACACAAATCTCGCGACGGCCTTGGCAGCATTCTCCATCAATTGCAAAGAAGCAATTCCATGTCTCTCACTGGTAAGGCGATCGATTTCGCGCATTTGCGCCGATGAAATGACTGGCTGCACGTCGCGATGATACGGAGAAGTTTGTTAGAGGGTCAATTAGCGGGTTTGTTGAGGGAAGGGACTGACGCGCCGGCGAACGGGCATAGACAGAACAAAGGCGGTCGGGTTCTTTCCCCGCCGCCGCCGCTGCTCCAACCGATCCGTCTTTTCGGGATAGTTATCTAAATTGGCAATGCCTAAGATTCTCCAGAAAATTTTTCATTCCCGCGTTCGAGCCAGAATCCGTTCACAATTGACCGAACCAGCAGCCCTGACTGATAGCTGTCATTCTGATTGACCGACTTCTCAGACTGACCTCGCACTTCCATTCCCCCGGCCACTAATTCGCAAAAACCGCCGGAAAAAACGCAATTCCCCCTTTGGCATGACCCTTGTTAAGTGGGCAGCGGGCGACCCCTGAATTGCCGCCCACGAGACGAGAGAAGAATTCGGAGCATCGAAAAAATGGCCAGAGAAAAACGAATCAAGAATAATCGGGGTTGGCGTTGGCTGACCGCAGTCGGCATGTCGGTGTCGCTGCTCGCCGGCATCGTCATTTCCGAGGGTGCCAAGGCCCAGACCCAAACCCCCGATTCCCCCCGCAATTCGCTGACAAAATATGCCACTGACCTGACGGCAGCGGCTGACCAGGGCCGATTCAATGAATTCGAAGAAAGAACCGAGGAAACGGATCGGGCGATTCAAGTTCTGGCTTCCAGTCAGAAGAACAACCCAGTCGTCATCAGCGAATCACAAGCGATCCGCGATCTAGTCTTCGTAAGCGTTGCCCGTCGCATGGCCAGGGGCAATGTTCCGGAAGAGCTCGCCGGCAAACGACTGTTCAAGCTGAACCTTGACTCGCTGTTTCGCGATTCAAAAACGGCCGAAGAACTTAACACTCATCTGTCAGCCATTCTCTCTGACGTCGCCAATTCTGATGTCCGCGTAATTCTTATCATTGACCCGATTCAGTCACTTGTTGGTTCGAGCGCAGCATTCAACGGCGCTGCTTCGTCTTTGTTGCGCGATGCAATCACGGATGGCCAGGTTCAATGCTTTGGCGCATCTACCGAAATCGCCTTCCAGGAGAATGTCGCTAAGGAAGAATCTTTGGCGCCTTTATTCACCGCGGTGAATGCGAAGGAAATCGCCGGCGCGTCGGACGAAAACAATGACGACAATTCTGATTCAAACCAGAACGCAAACAGCGAAGGATTTGTCGGCGACAATATCGCGCCCGACCTTCGCGCAATGATTGAAAGCTCGAATGCTCCGGCGCGCGTCAAGGCGATCCTGCAAGTAAGTGACGCCAATAGCGCGGCTCTGCGCGAGCAACTGAAGGCCAACGGCATCATTATCACCGGTCAAATGAATCGTTTTGGCGCATTGGCCGTTGATATGCCGACCAAGGCAATCAGCAAGATGGCGGAAAGCGACGTTACAAAGTACATGTCACTGGACCGCGACGTTGCCGGACTGGGACACGTCGAGCAAACCACGGGCATGGACGCGATGCAATCGCAGTCGGGCAATGCAGGCCTCGACGGCAGCTCGATTGGCGTCGCCGTACTCGACTCAGGAATCTCAACCAAGCACCTGGCGCTCGCTAACCGGGTCGCTTTCAGCAAGGACTTTACCGGCGAAGGCACGACCGATGACGACTACGGTCACGGAACACTCGTGGCGTCGATGATTGCCGCGCCGGCCGGCAGCTACGGCGGTGTCGCCCCCGGAGCCAAACTCGTTAACTTCCGCGTCTTGAATTCGTTAGGTACCGGCAAAATGTCATCCGTGCTGAGTGCACTCGACGCAGTATTGACCTATCGCACCACCTACAACATCCGCGTAGTTAACATGAGCCTCGGCATGAACGCGGTAGATTCTTACAAGAACGATGCGATTTGCCGCGCCGTCCGAAAGTTGGTTGATGCCGGCATCGTGGTCGTGGCAGCCGCCGGAAACGAAGGCAAAGATGCTTTGAACCGCAAGGTTTACGGCCGTATTCATTCGCCAGGCAACGAGCCCTCTGCCATCACCGTCGGCGCCGCCAATACTTTTGGCACCAGCGGCCGCAAAGATGATGTCGTGACCAGCTATAGCTCGCGGGGACCGACTCGCAGTTACTGGAAAGATTGGAAAGGCAAGCACTATGACAACGTGATCAAGCCAGACCTGGTCGCGCCCGGAAACAAGATCATCGGCGCCCAGGCGCCCGGCAACGAAATCGTTGACGAGAATCCCGATCTTTGCGTCAACCCAACTGCGGCCTGGAACAATAAGTATATGCGTCTGAGCGGCACCTCCGTTTCGGCGCCGATAGTTGCCGGCGCGGTTGCGGTTCTGCTTGAAGCCAATCCGAAGCTGACCCCGAACATGGTCAAGATGGTTGTTCAGTACACGGCTCAGCCGCTGGCCGGCTTCAACATGTTCGAGCAGGGCGCGGGCGAGTTGAACATCGAAGGCGCGGTGCGACTGGCGAAGCTGGTTCGTACCGACTTGTCCTCGTACACGAAGGTCGGCTCTTCGCTGTTAACTTCATCGGCGCCGAGTGCGCAATCAACCATCGGCGGTCAAACCTTCAAATGGGCGCAGGGCGTGATTTTCAAATACGACTGGGCCAAAGGTTCGGATCTGATTACGAAGTATCAGGGCATCTATGGCCTCGGTGTTCTTATGAGCGACGGCGTGCTGGCCAGCGATGGCGTGCTCGCCTCGGATATGACGATGCTTTCGAGCGGCGTTCTGCTCTGCGACAACATCATGATCAGCAACGGCTTGACGTTGAGTGATGGCAGCGTGTTGATAGCCAGCGGTGTACTGGCATCCGATGGCGTTCTGAGCGCCGACGGCGTCCTCTCGGCCGATGGTGTCCTGTCCGCCGACGGAGTTTTGTCTGCCGACGGCATCCTGGCAGCTGACGGCGTGTTGAGTGCTGATGCCGTTCTTCGTGGTGACAGCACGGCCTGTATGACAACCGAGTAATTCAAACTTTCCCGACTGGCCGCGGCAAAGCGGCTTTCGAGGCGGTCAATCCCCCCTGGGGATTGGCCGCTTTTTTTGTTTCGAGCTCGGGCCATTAGACCGTAAGCCCTCGACCGAATTTATCCGCCAAACATTAATCGACGGTCATCTCAAGCTATGGTACCTTCATCTTTTCAGCGCATTTCGCGGGCAGTGCCCCAATGCATTCCCCGAGATGCAGTCTTTCGGCGATGAAGACTAAGGTGAATTCGCACTTTATTAGATTTATTCAGTGATCAGATCGTCCGACCAATGCCGGGCGGTTTTCGGTTATTAGGAGTGCGGCCGTTTTGAGTAACAAGCGCGAATTCCAGGACAGTTCCGTGGTCGATCTCGCCCACGCCCGTGTGAAACTGCGTTCACAGGCCGGCAAATCCTCCTCCGAATCACACACCAAAGAGCTGGCCGAAATAAAACTGCTCCTCGACAAGGGACATTCGGTCGAGGCGAAGTCCCGTCTCACTAAATTAGTTTCCGAAGCTCGCAATGAACCGGAGACTTTGGCGCAGGCGCGTCTGGCGCTTTCGCTCGCCCTCGAGATGGACGGCGACTACCAGGAATCGCTTCAGGCGATTGCGATGTACGAAACGCCTGAGAGCCGCTTGAAACTGCCGTCGGATCTCGCGCTCAAGCTGCGCGTACAGATCAGTGTAATGCAGAATTACTGCGGCGATCATCCAAGGGCGATCGCGCTTCTCCAGGCAGCTCTTCGCGAGTTGCCTGACGAAGACAACCCAGGCGCCGGTCTGATTTATGACGCACTCGCGCGGGTTTACCGCAGCATCAACGAATACCCGATTGCTCGCGACAATTCCCGGCGGGCGCTGGAGTATTACCGCCAAAGCGGCGACTGGCGCGGGTTGGCTGACGCTTACTTCGGAATCGCGATGGCCGATAAATATGAAGGCCAGTTTGAATCCGCGCTGGAGAACTACGAACAGGCCCTCAAACTCATCGGCGAACATCCCGCGACGTTCATCCTCGGGAAAATCTATTCGAACATGGCCGGGGTTTGCGTCTTTCTGAAGCGGCCCCACGATGGCGTCGAATTCCTGCAAAAAGCAATTGGCTACTACGAACGTACCCAACACAAAAACCTGGCGGCGATTGGATACAACAACCTGGGTGTCAATCTGGTCCTGCTCGGAAAATGGGACGAGGCCCAGGAAGCGCTGGAGCGCGCGCTCGCCATCGCCGCCGAGAGTGACGAACAGAACGAAGCCATGATTCTCGATTCGCTGGGCGAGCTGCGCATGTTGCGCGGCGACCTCGGCGAAGCTTCCGAATACCTGGGCCAAGCCGTGGCGATGGCCAACGAAAAGGGCAACAAGTGGTACGCCTGTCAGGCCTTGCGAACTTTTGCTCGCTGTCAGATCGCCATGAATTCAAACCAGGAGGCGCTGGCGACTGCTCAGCAAGCCCTCGAGCTGGCTGAACTAATCGGCGATCGTCAAGCGGTGTATGAATCACAACTGCTGCTGTCAGAGAGTTCCCTGCGGGTGGGCAACCTGGAATCGAGTGAAGCGCACTTGAATCCAGTCATCGAGCATACTTCTGATTCAGAATCGGATCTGGGATTGGCCGGCGAGGCGCAGCGGCTTCAGGGATTGATTGCCCTGGCGCGATCGAACGCGGCCGTCGCCGCGCAGCACTTTGGCCGCTGCGCCTCGATCTTTGACTTGCTCGGTGACCGTTACCGCAGTGGACGCGCACATTACGAATTGGGCCAGGCCTACATGCAAGCCCAGCCGGAGCTTGGCGCCGAGCAATTTACACGTGCAGTAAACATCTTCAGCGAGTTGGGCGCGAAGCGCGATCTCGCATTAGCCCAAGCCGCTCTCGCTGAACATGATCAAACAGAGCCACAGCAAAGCCGCCGGCGCGAAGCTGCGGTGCAACTGATAACTTTGCGTCTGGCCGAAGCTGTGGCTTCGCGAGCACTGTTGCTCCGTGAACTCGCCGCCGTTCTCCGACAGGAAACCAAAGCCAAACAGGTTTTGGTGCTGGAACCGGATGAAGAGCAAAAGCAGAAGATCGTCGTGGCTCATGGATACGAAAACGACGAAGCAACGAAGATTACCGACGAGTTCATATCGCTCGACAGCGACGCCGCGCGGGAAAAATTTTCCCGGCGCCACGATCTAAAAATTCTTACGCTAAAGTCAGCCAACTCTCTTCCGGCTACGCTCTTGTTTTCGCCAAAGGATTCGGCGGACGCCGCGGAAGGACTGACGCTGGACCCACTGCTGCGCGTCGTCGAGCTCGGCATGGATGTCTGCGCGCTACGCGCTCGCTCATCTTCCGGCCAAAGCGCCGAGAACCAGGAGGGGGCTGCCGGCGCAGGCCTCTTGCCCGGCTTCATTCACTCCAGCCCGGCCATGACCCGGCTGGTTGAAGAGGTCAACAAGATTCGCTCGTCCGATGTGACCGTGCTGGTGACCGGCGAGTCGGGCACGGGCAAAGAATTGGTGGCCCGCGCGATCCACGCGCTGTCTTCACGGCGCGACAAGATTTTCGTGCCGTTCAACTGCACGGCCGTGCCGAAGGAACTCTCTGAGAGTTACCTCTTCGGTCACCGGCGTGGCGCGTTCACCGGGGCCGTTTCCGATTCGCCGGGAGTGATTCGCTCGGCGGCTGGAGGCACGCTCTTCATCGACGAAGTTGGCGACCTGCCTTCTGATGTGCAGCCAAAACTTCTGCGCTTCTTACAAGAAGGTGAAATTCAGCCACTCGGAGAACAGAAGCCAACTCACATCGATGTGCGAATCATCGCAGCCACGAATACTGATCTGGAAGAGCTCGTGGCCCAGGGCCGCTTTCGAGAGGATCTCTACTATCGTCTAAATGTAATTCGGCTGCGCGTGCCGCCGTTGCGTGAACGCCGCTCAGAGATCCCGACCATCGTGAACTATTACATCAATCACTACTCGGCAAAGTTTGGCCGCCACGAGATTCAGATTGCTCCACCTGCGATGGACTTGCTGATGGTGGCTGATTGGCCCGGCAACGTGCGCCAACTTTGTAACGAAGTGCAGCGCGTCGTGGCGCGCGCCGAGAACCAAACGCTGATTATTCCCGAACACTTATCGCCCGAGCTTCGACAGATGGGCGTGCCCACCGCGCCGCCGGCCAGTGTCAGCGTGCTCGGCACCTCGAGCACAGGTCGAGCAGAGGTAGTTGCGTTGGAACATGTGACGCTGTCCGAGGCGCTGGAAGAAGTTGAACGGCGGATGATTGCGGACTCTTTGCGCAAGCACAAGGGAAATATCTCTCGCGCAGCGCGCGAGTTGGGCCTAACCCGTCGCGGACTCTATTTAAAGCTTGAACGATACCAAATCAGCGTAGAACCGCTGGCAGGAAGCGGTCGCTCTTGAATTCTCAGGTAGAACTCTGATTGAGTGATCTGAATTCAGAGACCGCTGAAGCGGTCTTGACCTTCAGCCCAACGTTGCCGAAGGCTAAGTTGGGTTTCGTGTCGTGTATCGACGCAACCCTGACAGGGTTACAACCCGTGATTGCCGGTGACCCAGGGTTGCCGAAGCGTCAACCCTGGGCTTTGTGTCAATAACCGCTTCGCGGTTAACGAACCGCACCTACGTCTCCCTTCTAACCCCGACCATCCTCAACACCCGTTTGAATACGGCGCTGGCTTCAGAAACGCCCAGCATCGCTGTCACCCCAAAGTAAGCCAGGCCATACGGCACCAGCACCAAGCCCGCCGTGATTAGCGGGTGCAGCGACGGAATGATGAGCTTGATTCCCCATCCGATGACGGCCCCGACCGCGGCTCCGAACCAGAGTTTCATCAAGTAGGAAAAAGCCAAACCGGTCTTGCCGATCCGGCGATTTAGACTTCGTCGCAGCAACGCGAATTCAACCCAGCCGGCCAGGCCGGACGACGCCGTCAATCCCGCTGCGCCCCATTTGCGGTCGATGCCAATCCATCCGGGAAGATGTATCGCCACCGTGTAGCCGAGAATCATCCCCAGAGCCACCCGCAGAATGGCGAAGCCCAGCGGTGTGCGCGTGTCGTGCAAGGCATAGTAGGTTGACGCATACAAACGTCCGAGGGTTGATGCGAGCAAACCAATCGTTGAGCCCGCCAGGATGGCCCAGACGTATCGGCTATCGGTGCGGCCGAACTTGCCGGTCTGATAAAGCGCGCCGGTCATCACATCTCCGAAAGCAATCATCGCGACCACTGAAGGCACGATGAAGAAGGCAATGCGGTTCAATCCATCGCCCAATCGCCGCCTCAATTGTTCGGCGACTTGATCTGTGGAACCGAGAGCGCTGGACATTGCCGGGAGTTCCGCGGCGGAAACCGACATCCCAAACAAACTGACGGGCAAGGTATAGAGACTCTGCGCATAAGTGAGGGCGGCGACTGCTTGCGGGCTGATTAATCCCGCGAGCATCGCGTCAACAAACGCGGAGATTTGGACCACGCCGCGGCTCATGAACACGGGAAAGAAATTTCGTAGAACTGTGCGGACGTTTTCGCTCGCAATGTCGAATACAGGACGGAGCCGCCGAAGCAGGCTCAGGACCGTCGGCATCTGCACGCCGAACTGCAAAGCACTGCCGGCGACCGATCCCCACGCGGTGAACGTCGCGAGATGAAACTGGTCCTCGCGACGTCCAAACCAAATCAAGGTAGCGATGATGGCAAGATTCCAAACGACCGGCGCCGTGTACGAGAGAAAAAAGCGTCGATGACTGTTCAGAACACCGAGACACCAGGCAGACAAAACCAGCAGACCTGCGCCGGGAAAGAAAATCCTGACGAGTTGTGTCGTCAGTTCACGAGTAGCCGGATCAAAACTGGCCGCGAACAAACCGACAAAGAAAGGCGTCGTCAATACGCCCACCAGCACAATCACCGAGGTTGCCAGCGCCAGCAGCGTCAGGACGGCATCGGCCACGCGCGAAGCTTCTTTCTGATCTCCGCGCGCCAAAAGGTTTGCATAGACGGGAATGAAAGACGCGGACAGCGCGCCTTCACCAAAAACATTCTGCAGAAAATTGGGAATGCGGAACGCGGCGCTGAATGCGCCGGCCGCGTCAGAGGTGCCGAGATAATGAGCAAAGACGCGCTGGCGAGCAACGCCGATGATGCGGCTAATCAGGATGCCGGCGGCGACCAGGAACGCATGCCGGGCCGCGCTGTCGCCTCCAACGCCTGCCGTTTGGCGTGGGAAACGGCCAGTGCCTTCCCCAATGACGTCGACTGTTTCACCGGCGATTTCCGAGGCGCTACGCCCCGCAATCGGGGTGCGCGCTTCGTCAAGACTTTTCGCCGCTGAGTCGTGAGACTTTGGACGTGAGACTGCGGAATCAGGACTTTGGTCCTGCTCGTCACTCATCGTTTAGAGATTATAGTCCTTAATCTTGGTTAAGAGCGTCTTGTAACTTACGTCGAGCAATTCCGCCGCGCGCGTCTTGTTGCCTTCGCACTGAGTCAACGCCTCAGAAATTTTCTGCCGCTCGACGATGCTAACGGCGCGCTCCGTTGCTTGATTCAAACTCCCTGAGAGATCGAAACCGAAAGCGGTTGCGTCGCGTTGATTGTCCGCCGCCAAACCCAAATCAATTGGTTGCAACTCTGCGGCGTCGGCCAGAATACAAGCGCGCTCAATTGAATTCTCGAGTTCGCGCACGTTGCCGGGCCAGTTATGCGCGCGCATGGCCAGCACGCTCGCGTCGCTCAGCGTTGCTTCACGGCCACGCAATTCCCTTCCCAATTCCGCGGCGAAATGGTGCGCGAGCAGCACGATGTCGTCGCCACGCTCGCGGAGCGGCGGGATTTCAATCGGAAAAACCGCCAGCCGAAAGAAAAGGTCACCGCGAAATTCGCCACGGTCGACTGCTCCCCGCAGATCTTTGTTTGTGGCCGCTACCACACGAAGATCAACCGGAATCGGAGCCCGGCCTCCGATACGATCGATCGACTTCTCTTCGAGTGCGCGCAAGAGCTTCCCTTGAACATTCAATGGCAACTCGCCGATCTCATCGAGAAAAACCGTCCCGCCGGAAGCCAATTCAAATTTGCCCAGCCGGCGATCGGCGGCCCCGGTGAACGCGCCGCGTTCGTGCCCGAACAATTCGTTTTCGATCAACGTCTCGGGGATGGCCGCGCAGTTGATCGCGACGAATGGCTTATCGCGACGGTCGGAAAGATGATGGATCGCCCGCGCGAATAACTCTTTACCGGTTCCCGACTCGCCCAGCAACAGCACGGTCGCGCCGGTTTGCGCGACACGTTGCGTCTCGCTGACCGCGCGCTTAATCGCTTCCGATTCGCCGATGATGCGCGGAAATCCGTAGCGCTTCGACCATTCTTCGCGCAACAGAATGTTCTCGGTTCTCAGTCTTGACTGTTCGAGCGCGCGTTCTACCAGCAGCAAAAGGTGATTCGAATCGACCGGCTTCTGTAGAAAATCGTGCGCGCCGTCTTTCATCGCCTGGACGGCTTCGTCAACTGAGCCGTAGGCCGTCATCACAATTACGGGAATGTCGCTGTCAACATTCTTCGCCGCGCGCAGGACATCGAGACCAGAGCCGTTGGGCATGCGCAGATCAGTGAGCACAATCTTGTGCGGGACGCGGCCAATCTCGTCGATCGCCTCGCGAGCGTCCGCAGCCTCGGTCACGGAATAGCCCGCGTGCTCCAGCGTCAAACGCAGCACTCGACGCAGGCTCTCTTTGTCTTCGACCAGAAGAATGTCAGGCATTAGAAAAGAAGTGGTCGATTGTCAGTTCTCGGATGTCAGTTGATGCTACTGCGCTCATCCCGGTTCGTTGAACAACTGACAACTGACTACTGACAACTGACCACATTCGAATCATTAACTGCGAGACGCGGTGTGTCAAGCGAAAGAACTTGTGAGCAGCGGCTAAATTTCATCGAAAGGTTTTTCGTAGCCCAGGCGTTTACGACTGGGGGAGAAACAGCGCGCGCTATTAAAGCCCCATTAATGGGGCTTTGAATCTACCTCTTCATTCCCAGTCCCGACCGGTCGGGACTGGACTACAGAAAAGTCATTCAAATTAGTGCAGAAGATCAGCCGCTATCTCATTACGCTGGCGCAGATTTTTGATTCCCAATTTGCCGATCAAGGACTCGTTCCTGCCGCCGTTCCCTCAGTGACGACTCGGTATAGCCATCTCCCTTCTCCCTTTGGGAGAAGGGCTGGGGATGAGGGCTTAGGACAGCGAGTAACAACAGAATTCTTTTGAGAGAGATGATTTCACTCAAGAGTGAAATTGTAAGTACCCCGAAAATTAGGACCGTTGAAAAGTAGAGGTTTCCGGGTAGGATGACAAACCCAGGAGGCCTTGGAATG